>VTLG01014924.1_pt1 | contig 21414 bp, 22 predicted proteins | sample 4694571 | NCBI WGS metagenome assembly VTLG01 (sample SAMN12604809, study PRJNA352737) | marine metagenome | biome: ENVO:00000447; feature: ENVO:00000209|ENVO:00000569|ENVO:01000036; material: ENVO:00002151; isolation source: viral sequences binned using virsorter ... | reverse complement strand
CAGTACCAGATCATATAACTTTAGAAGAAAGTCGTATGTTGATAAAGCCTGATAATTGGAGATTCTTTACACAGCCTAGTGGCATGATAGAAGAGAAAGATGAAGATGGTGTTGTTAGTGGATACTTACCAAATGATAAAGCAGAGAATACTAAAAATATATTAGATTCATACTATCCTAACTTGGTGCAAGGTAAAACAAAGTCTTGGATAGATGTTTATGTAATGAATAGACTTGGCAGTATACAAGATGGTAAGCCAGTTTATAATATGTTTGTAGCTGATACTCATGTTGCAAAAGAAGAAATACCTGTAGCAGATGGTGTGCCATTATATATTGGATTAGATTTTGGTCTTACACCTGCCGCAGTTTTTGGTCAAAAGGTTAGAGGTAGATGGAATATACTACAAGAGATTGTAGCCTTTGATATGGGAGTTGTTAGATTTGCAGAGTTGCTTCGTGCTGAAATAGCAACACGATATGCAAACTGTGAAGTGCATATTTATGGCGACCCAGCAGGTGATTTTAGATCTCAGACAGATGAATCGACACCTTTTCAGATATTGCGAGGTGCAGGATTGACTGCTAGACCTACGCAAAGTAATGATGTTGCATTACGAATTGAATCTGTTGCATCTGTATTAAATAGAATGGTAGATGGTTTATCAGGGATTTTGATTGACTTTAGGTGCAAAGAATTGGTAAAAGGGTTTGAGGGGGGTTATCAATATCGTAGACTTCAGGTGTCAGGAGAACGATATGAAGATAAACCTCTTAAAGATAGATACTCACATATCCATGATGCTTTACAGTATTTGATGTTGGGTTCAGGTGAGGGAAGGCAGGTACTAGGCATGAATAAAAAGATAGAAACTTTTAATGCTAGAGTAGATTATGATGTCTTTAATCGCAGAGCAAAACCTCAAAGACGAGTAGGCTTATGGGCAAGAATGTAAGGAGATCCTAATGTGTTTACCTAGAAGTAGTCCAAAGCCACCTCCTCCTACTATAGAAGAAAAAGAAGAGAAGATGGAAAGGGAGGCTGTTAAAGAAGTTGAAACTGTAAAAAGAGCAGATGCAAGGCAAGACGTACTTGAAGAAAATATTACAACAAAAAGAAGGGGTACTGGTAGAAGATCATTGCTACGAGGCTCAGGTGGTGGCATAGGTTTCTATAACGAATACGATAGATAATGCACGAAAAAACTGTAGAAAATTTACTTCAAAACTATGAGAAAGCTAAATCTCATAGGCTACACTTTGAAGATGTTTATGATGAAATATTTGATTTTTGTCTGCCACAACGACAAGGTTTCAAAACTGTAACGATTGGTGAAAGACGAGATGATAGAATATTTGATGAAACAGCAGTTGTTGGTATTCAAGAGTTTGCATCAAGATTACAGTCTGGACTAACTCCTAACTTTGCTAGATGGGCAGACTTTGTTACTGGTCAAGAAGTTCCTGAAGCAGAAAGAGATGATATAAATAATGCACTAGATCAGGTAACTGATTATGTATTTGAGATCTTACAGACATCAAACTTTGCACAAGAGATACATGAATGCTTTATAGACTTGGCACTTGGCACTGCTGTTCTTTGTGTAATGGAGGGTGATGCAGTTAACCCTATTAGGTTTCAATCTATACCATTGCCTCATGTTGTTTTAGATACTGGACCTGATGGCAAGGTAGATCATGTCTATAGAGAGAGATCTATAAAGAATGGTGATATGCCAGTTGCATATCCTAATGCTATAATGACACCACAAATAGCAGAAAGAATAACAAGAGATCCTGAAGGTAAATCTAAAATACTAGAAGTATCTTGTAGATTATATGATGATCCAAATGAAGAAAAGTATGGTTTTTATATTATAGATATTACAGATAAAGAAATGATTATGTCTGAGATCTATAAAGGTGTGGGATCAAATCCTTTTATTGCATTTAGATGGAGCAAGGCAAGTGGTGAGATATATGGTAGAGGTCCTGCATTAAATGCACTTAGCGCAATCAAGACTTGTAATTTAACTATAGAAATGATTTTAGAAAATGCACAGATGGCTATATCAGGTATCTATCAGATAGATGATGATGGTGTTATTAATGTTGATACAATAAACTTAGTCCCTGGCACAGTCATTCCAAAAGCACCAAACTCACAAGGTTTGCAACCTATTAGAGCGGCAGGTTCTTTTGATGTAGCTAATTTAGTTTTAAATGATATGAGGAATAATATAAAGAGAGCTTTGTATAATGATATGTTAGGTGATCCTAATAAAACACCTGCATCAGCTACAGAGGTTGCAGAACGTATGGCAGATCTTTCAAGAAAGATAGGATCTGCATTTGGTAGACTACAGTCTGAGATGGTACAGCCATTATTACAAAGAGTTGTCTACATATTACAAAAGCAGGGTCGGATAGAAATACCGACAGTTAATGGTAGAGAAGTTAAAATTCGTAGTGTTTCTCCCCTAGCACAAGCACAGAGTAATCAAGATATTGTTTCTCTTAATCGTTTTCTACAAACTGTCGCAGGTTCATTCGGTCCTGAAATATTAAACATACTTATATCATCAGAAGAAACAGCACTATATCTTGCTAAGAAATTTGGTGTGCCTGATAATTTAATTAGAGATGCAGATGAAAGACAGCAGTTAGTACAGATGGCACAGCAAGTACAACAGATGCAACAACAAGGAGAACTACCTAATGCCGCAACACTTGGGGGTTGACGGATATCCTAGACCCAAAGAACAAGACGAACAAATTTCCAAAGTCATAGAATCAGTATTTAAAACTCCAAATGGTTTGGAGATGTTACAGTATTTAAAGTCAATTACTATCGAAGCAGTTAGTGGTGCTAACATTTCAGATGCAGAGTTAAGGCATTTAGAAGGGCAACGATATTTAGTGGCTTTAATAGTTAAGAGAATCAACCATGCACAAAGGATAAAGAAATGAGTGAAGAGCAAACTACACCAACAGAATCAGCTACAGAAACCCCAACCGAAACAAGTGTGCCTCCCACATCTGTTGAGTCTGTAGCTGAACCAACAAGACCTGAAGGCTTACCTGAAAAGTTTAATACATGGGAAGATATGGCTAAGTCATATTCAGAGTTAGAGTCATGGAAAGGTAAGAAAGAAGAAGATATAAAAGCTAATGTTTTACAAGAGTTAGAAACAGAAGCATATGCTAACAGACCTGCTAGTGCAGGTGACTATCAAATACCTGAAATACTTGATGAAAGTGAGGCGGCTACTAATCCATTACTTAAATGGTGGGCAGATTATTCTTGGGATAATGGATTATCACAAGAGGAGTTTAATGAAGGTATAACTAAATGGGCAGAGCATACTAGTAGTAATCAACCTGATCTTGAACAAGTAAAAAAAGATTTAGGTGATAATGCAAATGCAAGAGTAGAAGCCACACAGTTATTTGTTAATAAGTTTTTTCCTGAAGATTTGCGAGATGCTGTTGCTGAACTTGGCACAAGTGCTGAAGGTATAAAAGCATTAGAACTTATACAAAGATCAATGCAACAAGCACAGCCAAATAATCAGGCTACTGCTCCTGCTAAACAAACTATAGAAGATCTGATGGCAAAGATGCGAGATCCTAGATACTATGATCCTGCTAGAAGAGATAAGGCATATGTGCAAGAAGTAACTAATGGCTTCAAGGCACTTTAATGGCGAGGGTATCTATGATGGATACCCTATAGTTAAATCACATATAAAACATTTAAATTATTTGCAAAATAATATGAGAGATGCAGATGTTAGAGAGTGTATGATACATGGTGCTACACCTTTTCGTGCTTTGATGGCAGGTATCCGTGAGCCAAATAGTGAAAGTTTTACTGTTATGATTGATGGACAACCTGCCTTTATCTTTGGTTGTAATCCTATTTTAGATAATATGATTGGTAAAATATGGGCATTAGGAACATATGATATATATAAAATACAAAGAAAGTTTCTAAAATGGTGTGTGCCAGTAGTAGATTACTTTCAAAATAAGTATTATCAGCTAGAAAATGTTGTACCTGCTGACCATGCAAAGACATTACAATGGTTAGATTACATAGGTTTTGAGGTTATAGAACAGCCAATAATGATAAATGGTTTTGCTGTTTTACGATTTGTACGTTGCAAAGGCGAAAAAATTTTGGTAAATAAAGAATATAGCCCAGTTTGTAGCTGATAGCCCTAACGGATAACTAGATGAAGCTAACATTGGATAACTAGATAAAATGTAACTTTAACTTTTTAGTGGAGAACTGAAATGGCTAATACAATAGATACAGCCTTTATTACCCAGTTCGAGACCGAAGTGCATTTAGCTTATCAAAGAATGGGTAGTAAATTAAGAAATACTGTCCGTACTGTAGCTAACGTACAAGGAAATACAGCAAGGTTTCAGAAAATTGGTACTGGAACTGCGAGTACTAAATCTCGAAATGGACAAGTAACACCAATGGAATTAGCACATACAACTGTAGATGTAACAATGCAGGACTTCTTTGCCGCAGAGTTTATCGATAAGTTAGATGAGCTAAAGACCAATATAGATGAGCGACAAGCTGTGGCAACAAGTGCGGCGGCGGCTCTTGGAAGAAAAACTGACGAGTTGCTTTATACTGCAATGGATTCAGGTGCTAATAGTACACAGATACATGACACAAGTTCTGCTGTTGAAAAGGCAGATTTGTTAGCTGTATTTGAAACTTTTGGTACTGCAAACATTCCAGAAGATGGTGGCAGATATATTGCTATGCACCCAAAGGGATATGCTGACTTATTTAATATAACTGAGTTTGCATCATCAGACTTTGTTGGTGAGCAGAACTTACCTTTTGCAGGTGGCATGACAATGAAAGAGTTCTTAGGATTTAAGATCTTTTCTACTGCGGCTATCACAGCAGGTAAGAATATGGCATATCATACCACTGCTGTTGGTTTAGGTATCGGTGCTGATGTAAGTACAGAACTAAACTACATTGCAGAAAAAGTATCTCATTTAGCAACCTCAATGATGTCTATGGGTGCTGTTGTTATTGATAACAATGGTGTCTATGAACTTCTTGATAATAATTAAGGGAGGTTTAAATGGCTTATAGTGCAAGTGGTTTACATAGAATGGCAGGTGCTAGTGGAGTACAGTTATTTATCTATCAAACAACAGATGCGATTGGTGCTGTGAATACAGCAGGTTATTTTAATAATGCCGCACCTATGTTGAATGTTAGAGATCTAATAATTGTTATGGATACTAATACACCAACAACACATTTCTGTACTGTTCTATCCAATACTGGATCAGTAGTTGACGTTTCAGACGGAACTGCTGTAGCAGAAACAGACGGAGATTAGGAGTAGGGGGAGCAATCCCCCTATCTTTATATGGCAAGTACAGTAGCAAATTCAGCAATAGATATAGCATCAAGAGCCTTAGTTCTTATTGGTGCAGAGCCTATTACTTCATTTGACTCTTCTAGTACTGAAGCCTTAGTAGCAACTAATATGTATGAAGATACAGTAAGAGCCATGCTGTCTACAGCAAGATGGCGATTTGCTACAGAACAAGCAGTTTTAAATCAATTATCAGATGTACCTACTGGTAGGTTTGATATTGCTCATCAGTTACCTAGTAATCTTTTAGTATTACATGGTGTAACTATAAATGATAGATTAATAGAGTTTACAGTTTATGGTGACAAAGTATTTAGCGATAGCACTTCATCAGATACTTTAGTAGCAGACTTTACATTTAGAGCAGATGAAGTTGATTTTCCATCATACTTTTCTTTAGCATTACAATATTCTTTAGCATCTATTTTTGCTACATCAATAGCAAGAGATGATGGTCTTATGCAGATTATGGAAACAAAAGCTAATCAACTGATGGCAAAAGCAAGAAATATAGATGCACAACAACAGACAACAAGAAAATTAGTTACATCAAGATTTATTTCTAATAGGAGAAGTTAAATGGCTAGAGTAAGAGTGCCATTAAATAACTTTCAGTTTGGAGAGATAAGTCCTTCTTTAACATCTAGAACAGATACTAAAGTATATACTAATGCAGGTGAGCAGGTTAGAAACTTTTTTATTAGATCTGAAGGTGGATTAAAAAAAAGAACTGGTACAAAAAGATTACATAACTTTGGTAGTAATCCTGCATTTACAGCACTAGCTAGTCTTAGACAAAGTGTAAGAATAGAACCATTTATTTTTTCAGATGATGAAAAATATATAATAGCATTTAGCAATACAAGGATAGAGATATTTCAGATTAGTCCTACTGATGGATCTGTGTCATCTATACAATCACTTACTGGACAATCATGGTTAGTTAATACAACATCAGCATCATATCTTGAAGAGATTACTTTTGCACAACAAGGTGATCTAATGTTTATATGTCACAATACATTTCAAACTAGGATATTAGAAAGAACTGGTCTTACTACATTTACTGTGTCTACATTTAACTTTGACACATCAAGAGATGGAAATGATATTTTTCAGCCATATTTTAGTTTTCAGCCATTAGGCATGACTATAAGTGCAAGTGGCACAACTGGTAGTGTAACACTTACTACATCAGCAGATTATTTTGTATCAGGTCATGTAGGTGTTGATCTTTTAATAGGTGAAACAAGATGTCGCATAACTGGATTTACAAGTGCTACACAAGTGACTGCAACTGTAGGTGGTACGTTAAGACAGCAACTAGAAATCGATAGCCTTAAAACATTTGAAGGTAGTGGTACGGTAAGAGTAACAAAAGCTTTACATGGTTTAGCTGTTGGTGCATCAATAACTTTTGAGAGATCAGGTGCAGTAGGTGGTATAGCTAATAGTAACATAAATGGTGCAAGAACTATTACTGCTGTTCCTGATGAAAACACATTTGAATTTACAGCAGGTAGTAGTGCGACTGCTACATCTAGTGCTATTGGTGGTGGTAGTCCTCGTATTGTAACTGGTGCGGCTACTACTGAGTTTAGTGAACAAAGTTATTCTTCTCTTCGTGGTTATCCTGCGGCAGTTACCTTTCATCAAAATAGACTTTGGTTTGGTGGCACTTTGGCACAGCCTGATGGAATATGGGGTAGTAAGTCAGGATTGTTTTTTAATTTTGATGTAGCTGATGCAGAAGATAATGATGCCTTAGATCTTACTGCTAATGTAGGTGAAATATTTTCTATTAGACATTTAGTATCTAATAGAGATTTACAAATATTTACTACTGGTGCTGAGTTATTTATTCCTACTGTTGCTAATAAACCAGTGACACCTGCTAATGCACAGATTAGAAGGCAGACACCTTTTGGTTCTAGCTTTGTTAGACCTACAGTATTTGATGGTGCTACTTTGTTTATACAGAAAACTGGCAGTGCATTAAGAGAGTTTTTATTCACAGATGCAGAAAGTGCATATACATCTGTGGCTGTATCAGGTCTTGCTCCACATCTTATACTTGATCCAGTACAGCAAACATCTATCAAAGGTGCATTAAATAGAAGTGAGTCTTATGCTTTTCTTATAAATAATGATGGCACTATAGCTGTGTTTTATTCTGTAAGAGGAGATCAAAAAGCAGGTTGGAGTCTTTGGGATACACAAGGTTTTTGGCATAGTATTTGTGCAGTACATGAAAGATTGTTTGTAGTCTGTGCTAGAGACGATGGTTCAGGTACAACTAAATTATTTCTTGAGGAGTTTCAGACAGATATGCCTATGGATTTTTGTGATACATTTAGTGGTAGTGCTAGTGTTTTTGGAAGTTTAGGTTCTCATTTTGCAAACAATGCTGTAGTCAAAGCAACAAATGGTAATGATTTCTTGGGAGAGTTTACAGTAGCAAGTGCAGAGATAGATGCCAGTGCTGTAAAAAGTGGATTGAGTCAAGCATTTATAGGTTATGCTTTCACCCCTACTCTTAAAACTTTACCTATAGATGCTTCAGTGCAAGGTGGACCTTTAACTGGAGAGCCTAGACAAATACCTAAAGTCATATTAGATTTACATTCAACACTTGCTGTAAGTGTGCAAGGACCAAGCACAACATCAACAAGTAGAGATTTAGTTATAAGGAATACTACAGATACTGTGAGTGGTGGTTTGATGGAAAGATCTGCTGTAACTGGTAAAGAAGAGTTTAGGTTATTAGGATATAGTCGTGATCCTAGAGTTATAGTATCACAGTCTTTTCCTTTAGATTTACAAATTAATGGAATGATAGTAGAGGTGGCATTTTGATTGAATTAGCAATAGCATCAGCATTTATTTCAGCAAGAGGTTATCAACAAGCAGGTAGAGCCGCAAGAATGGAAGGTGCTTTAACTGCTCGTAATATTAAAGAACAAGCTAAAATAAGAAGATTACAAGCATTACAAGAACACAATGATATTATGGCAAATCTTCAAACATTTAAATCACAAAATGCTGCTGTAGCAGGAACTACTGGTAGAGATATGGGATCAGATAGATCTTATAAAGCATTATTAAAAAATGCTGAACAAAATACTAAAACATTAGCACAACGATCTAACTATCAAAATCTTGCAGAGCAAAGTAAGTATTCACAACAAGCACTCATGGCAGTAACAAAAGCTAATAATATATCAAGAGCATATAGATATAAAGCATTTGGCACTCTCATAAGTGGTGCATACAAAGCGAGTACAATGGTATAATGGCAGAATTTGTAAAAGCAAAACCTACAACATTTAGAAATAGACCAGTTGGTGTGGTTGCCGCTGACACTGGTGCAGTGCAACTTGGCAATGCAGTTGCAGATTTAGGCAACTCTATGCAAAAAATATTTTGGGAAGAGGCAAGAAAAGATGCCATAAAAAAAGATATTAATACTGCTAAAACATTAGCAGTAATTAAAGATGGTAAGTTGCAATTTGAAAAAGCAAACTTTACACAAGTAGGCACACCATATGCAGAAAAGGTTTTAGCACAAAGATATGGTGATGCCATGGGTATTTTGGCAAAACAAAAGTTTGGTGAATTTCAGGCAAAAAATAGATTTGATAAAGATAAGTTTGATGCTGAGGCTAAAGGTTTTATAGAATCTCATGTTAAAAGTTTTAAAGATAATAATATGGATCAGTATATACCTGATTTTATTACTAAGATAACCAATCAAAAAGTTTTACATTCTAATAAAATATTAAATGATACGATAGCAAGAGATGAAAGAATAGCCGCACAAAATACACTAATGACTTTAGAAGATGATATTTCAGCTACTACTGCATTAATATATTCAAAAGCTAACTTTGATGAAAATGTAGATGAAGATATTGAAGATATAAATAGACTAGAAAATGATATAAAAAATACTGTTACTGATGCTGAAAATAAAATTAATGAATTAGTTGCAGGTGGTCATATAAAAGCACCTAAAGCTCAAGATCTCCGTTCTAATCTTAGAAGAAGTCAAGCATTAGGAACAATTAATAATGTAGTAGATAGGCTTGGTGAAAATGGTGATGCTATAAAAGCTATCGAACAAGTATTTAATTCTAAAAGATTATCACCTGAACTAATTAACTTTGTTGTGCGATCTACTAGAGGTAAAGTTAGTCCTGAAGAAATAAAAAAAGTATATGATCTAAAAGATGAACTTAGTTTAGATAGAGTTGATATGGCTGTTCTTGCTAGAGAGATTAGCAATAGATCAGGTGATGCAAGTAAATTAATGAAAGCTATGGAGTTAGATTATAGTGTTGGATCTATATATAATTCAAATTCTATTTTAGAAAATACAAAAGATACTAGAGAAAAATTAAATTTAAGTTTAAATAATGAGTTTGGTAGAGAAATAAACTCAACTAATTTTTTTGATTTAGATGCCGCTACATATAGTGCTGTAGTGAGCAAAGTTATGAGTAGAAATGTTGTACCTAAGTTTGCACATGATTTATTTAAGGCAGATAATTTTTTAAATCTTTCTATGTTTGAAAACAGATCACCTGCTGAGAAAAAAGCTATGGCGGCTAGGGTATTAGACTTATGGAATAATACAGCATTTACATCTACTGGTGCGCCTAGATTGCAAGGTTATGATGATGAGTATTTTAAGTTTAGTCTGATTAATGCCGCCGCTTCAGTTAATGGCAATGACACAGTAGCTGTGTTTGATTATTTTGCTAGACCTAATACCACAAAAGATGAACTAGATAATTCTGTTATGACATCATTTGCAAAGTTTTATCCTGACTCAACTATAACTACAGTTAATAGCGCATTAGAAGCAATACTAGATGACTCAGATATACCAAGACATTCATGGACTATTATGAAGCCATATGCAAATAAATTGATGGTATTTAAAAATGCAAGAAATGAAAATGGTAAGATTGTAGAATTTACAAAAGAAAATATGAAAAATGTTTTAGAAGAAACATATGAAAAAATTTTTATAGAAGATGAAACAGTTTATGATTTTTTTGCAAGAGATACAACTACAAGAACTAGATTTACACCTAAACGAAAATATACTGGACCTCTTTATGATAAGTTTGTGGATCATGTAAATCAATATATTCAGGAAACTACTTCAGGATATGAGGGTTTAGGAGAAGATGTATTTCTTTTACCTGATGTAAGAAATTCACAGTTTGGTGACCAAAGATATACTTTAGTAACAGAAGCAGGTGTGCAGATATTAAATAATGAAGCTACACCAATAACATTTACAACTAGAGAGTTCGATAAACAAAATGCTGTTAATGTAAAAGAATTAGAAAAAATTATGTTAAATAAAGGATTCAAAAAAAGATTAGCAAGTAAAGGTGCTAAATTACCACCATCTGATTTAGGTTTATATAATGCTGATTTAGAAGCTATAAATATAGAAGATTTTATTGATGTAAAAAACAATGGTCTTAATTATAAAACTACATTCAAATCTATTAAGAATTTAGATGCACCAGTTATGATGCCTGAAGAACGTACTGCTGATGTGACATTTAGATCAGAAGATCAAAAACAATTTGAAGCTATGACAAAGTATGGTACTGGTGCTGATGCTCAACGTATTCAGGCAGGTTTAAAAGATTTTAGAGAATATGTAGATGGTTTAGGTGAAAATTACTTAGAACGTAAAATTGGAAACAAAGGTTATGATAATCCATCATGGCAGTTATTATCAGAATATAAATTTACAAAAGATAGCATTAAAGATGTAATCCAAGATGTAAAAAACTTTTTCACACCTGATGTTGCTGTAGAAGTACAAAATTCTTTAATAGATATTATTAATTATAGTTCTGAAAAAGAAGGTTTTAGAGTTATGCCATATAGAGATGTAAATACATTATCTATTGGCAGAGGATTTAATATAAGAGATCTTACTGAAAGAGATTTTAGTTTTATGCCACAAGATTTAGCTACAGAATTAAAAACATTACAGGCAGATTTAAAATCTAATGATTATTCTTTTGATGAGTTAATAGTAAAAGAAAGAGAATTTAAAAGAAACTTATCATCAAAAGGTATCAGAGGTCTTTTACAACAAGCGGCAGATAAAATTTATACTGCAAAAATAAAAGATATATACGATCAATATGTAAGAGAATTACCTAACTTTACTACATTAAGCAGTGACAGACAGAAAGCATTGATAGACTTTTCATATCAATTAGGACATGAAAATGTAATGCGACCAAAATCTCAAGGAGGAAAGTTTCCCTTATATTATGAATCAGTTGTAAATGCCATAAACTCAGATGACATAGACATTAGAAATTATCATTTCAGACAAGCAGGTTTTCATCAAGCATATAATGTTGCACAATTTGGTAATACAAAAACTAAAGTACATATGCAAACTGGTTCAAGAGTAAGAGATAGAGTATCTTTGTTAGGTTATCATGTAAGAGATGTTGACTTTATGATGGAGGATTAATGGTATATAATCCATTTGATGTAAAGTTTGTAGACTACACTCCCAAAGGAGATCAGGATTATACACCTTTACATTTGATATATCCTGATAGTGAAGGTAGAACCGATCCATCTTTTTCAGAAGGATTTTTTGCTAATCTTAAATATCAATGGCTACCTATTACAAATGCTACACAAGAATATTTTGCATTTGCATCTGATCCATATGATGAAAACTTTGATTGGAAACAAACAATACAAGATAATAATGATTATTTGTTTGCTGATGAACTTTCAAGGGCAAAGAACTTAGAACATTATAATTATATAAAAGATGATCTTTTATCTATGCAAGAAAATAGAAAGATCTTTGAGAGATCAGGTATAGGTGCAACGTTAGTGGCAGGTGTTGTTGATCCACTGAATATAGCATTTTTTCACCCAGTATTTAATACTGGTATTCGTGCCGCATGGGCGGCTAAGTCTGCTTTGGGTGTCACAAAAGAAGCAGGAAAGATGGGGTTTCTTTTTGGTATGGGTAGTGAAGCTCTTCGTGCGCCTTTTGATCCTTTTAATACATATCAAGAATCAGTTACTAATATTGCAGGTAATACAGTCTTTGCAGGTTTACTTGGTGGTGGTAGTAGAGGAATAGCTAATAAATTTAGTAATATTGTTTCTAAACATAAAAATTTAAAAGATCCAAGTCCAAAAACTGATGAAGTATTTGCTACAGAAGATGCAATAAATAAAGCTAGTACAGATCCTAATTTTAAACAGCCATTAAGAAGTAGTTTACGAGAACTTCCTATAGATAGATATAATTTTATAAATAAATTTTTACCTTCAAGACGAATACATTTTGGTAAATATGATGGTGTTGAAGCACCTGAGATTGTTAAAGATTTAGATATGCAAATAGAATATAATGGTAGTGTATCTATGCAAGGTAAGCCTATGCAATCTATTGATATGATGCAACAAAGATACAAAGGCAAAGGACTTCATGTTGAAGCATATCTTGATAATCTTTATATGGAAGAAATGTATAAAACTAAAGGAACTGGTAAAGTTGCAGGTATAGACTATGTTACACCTACACAAAAAGTACAAAGCCTTTTTGGAAAAAAATTAGAAACTAGATACTTTAATGATGCTACACAAGATTATCTAAAAGCTATGCCATCGAAGGCAGAATTTAAAGATGAAATAATTAGATTACAAATACTTAATGGTAACCCTGCTTGGAATAAAGCCTACTTTGCAAATATTCCAGAATATAAACGTAAAGGTATGGAACGTATTGCACAGTTCTATCGAGAGTTTGATATTTTAGCACAAGATCAGGGTGTATTTCATTCTAAAGAAGGTACAAAAAAAGCTCTTATAAAATTAGATGCAAGAATTAAAGAATTAGATCAAAAAATAAAAACGGAAAAAGATAAGGCGGCAAAAGAAATATTTAGATTAAGTAGAGCAAATTTACTTAAACAACAAAAATTTTATGAAGTAGATTATGCTCCAACAAGAGCCAACTATAAATGGGCAATTTACTATGATAAACAAATGCTTACAGATAATCCTGATAAACAAAATGAACTTGCAGATATTTTTGCAAATCATTTTTTAGAAGAAGGATTTGTAACAAAATTTGTAGCAGGTGACACTCCTGAAAGAATACCAGTAACAAATTTATCACAAGCACAAAGAGTAGGTAGAGAGTTTGTTGATACAATACTTGAGAAAGGTGATGATCCTTATGGATACAGTACACCTATGGGTGTTGGTAAAGCTAAACATATAATGATGAGAGCTACGAATATCCCTGAATGGAAAGTTATTGATTTTATTATAAAAGATCCTGCCATTATGTCACAATATGCAAAGATGATGGGATTTAGAATAGAATATGCAAGAAAGTTTGGTGATGATTCTATAGATTATTTATTAGATATGGTTGAAGCAGAAATGCAATCATCAAAAAAATATACACAAAAAGCTATTGCAGAAATAAAATCTGATTTACTAGCAGGATATGAAAAAGTTGCAGGACAGATAAGTAGAGATCCTTCAAGATTTGATACTAAATTTGCAAGAATATCAAGAAAGCTATCAGGAATGACATATCTGACTGGTGCAGGATTAACTGCGGCTACTGAAACTATTGCTATGCCTATTATGGAGCATGGATTAGGAAATGTTTTGAGAAGTGTGTTTAGAGCAGTTGATGGTAATTTTGATAAGATTAAAGCTAATGCTAAAGATTTACAACATTCTAGTGAAGGTCTTGAGTTATCGCAAAGAGCCGCAGTCGATAGAATATTAGGTGATTTAGTAAGACCAGTTAAAGTTGGTAAAATAGAAAAAACTGCTGATGCTTTTGAAGATTTGTTTTATAAATTTAATGGTTTATCATTGATTACTGCTGTAGGTAAATTTGTAGATTCAGCAATAAGAATACCTAAGTTTTATAAACAAATAAAAAATTATGATTCTTTAGATGAATTTGATATTGAAGATTTAAACAGATATGGAATAGACAGAGCAACAGCAAAAAGATTAGCTGATAATGGTGGTTGGCAGTTTACTGATACTGATATGCCATTATTAAATATACAAGGTTGGTCAGATAAAACAAAAGCAGACAGAAATCTAAAAGCTATAATGCAAACTTATCTTGCAAATGGTGCAAGAAATACAATAATTCATGCCACTGCTTTTGATAGACCTAATATTGCTGATGGTTTTGTTTATAAAAAATGGAAACCTTATATGAGAAAAATGGGAATAGAGCCAGACCCAAGAGCATCTGTTGGCAAACAAGCTGATGGCTCTTATAGGTATCCTATTGCTCGTATAGAGTCAGGAGTTATGGCTTTTCCATTCCAATTTTATAATTTTTCTTTAGCGGCAAATCAAAGAATATTAAGACCTATGTTTGACCCACAAAAGAAGTTTAGATTACAAGGTGCAATAGCACTTTTAGGTATGTCTTATATAATTTTAGCTATGAGAAAGCCTGATTGGTGGTTTGAAAATAAAGATTATCCTGAACTTATGATGCAGATTACTGATAGATCAGGTATTTTAGGCTTATATTCTGAGTTAGCATATAGAGGTATTGAAGCCGCAGGTGCATTTGGTTTATATAATCCTGATGATAGTTGGTTGAAGGGTAGATATAATGCTACTGGTTGGGATTCTGCTTTTGGTTTGCTAGGTGCTACACCAAATATGTATAGAGAATGGGTAATAGGTGCTAGTGAACTTATTAATGATAATACAGAAGAAGGACTAAAAACTATATCTTATAATTTTCCATTATTAGGTTTGATGGGGTTAGATGATGATTTAAGAGCATTAGGCTCAGGTAGAAATAGATAGACATTTGTAATAAAAACTAGTAAAGGTAAGATATGACTATAGCTTTGAGTGCAAATACACCACGAGTGAGTTACACAGTAAGTCAGGGAGCAACTCAAACCTCATTTGCTGTACCATTCGTATTTTTTACTGGATCAACAGATTTAAATGTTTTTGTTGATGGTACAGAACGTACTTTTGATGCAAGTACAAGTAATACAACTTTATATACTGTAAGTGGTGGCAGTGGTTCTACTGGAACTGTAACAACTTCTGTGACTGGTGCTACTGGTGGCAGTACTGTTGTCATCACTCGTGATATACCTTTGTCAAGAACTACAGATTTTCCTAGTTCAGGTGCTTTTGAAATATCAAAACTAAATACAGAGTTAGATACTATTGTAACTTTGATTGCTGATGCTGATGATGAAAATTCAAGAGCATTAAGATTGAAAGAATCAGATGCCGCAGTTGATTTAACATTGCCTCTAAAGGCAGATAGATTAGGAACTGTATTAGGATTTAATGCTACCACTGGTGCGGCTGAAGCAGGACCAACAATAGCAAACGTAAATAGCTTATCTGCTATTACTGCAAACATAAATACAGTAGCAGGTATAAGTGCTAATGTTACTACAGTGGCAGGTATCAGTAGTAACGTGACAACAGTTGCAGGAATAGCTAGTAATGTAATAACAGTTGCAGGTAAAGCATCTGAGATTACAGCTTTGGCGGCATCAGATGTTATAGCTGATATGGCTTTGTTAGCTAATAGTGATGTAATTGCAGATATGGCTTTACTTGCAGACAGTGATGTTATTGCTGATATGAACACACTAGCTACAAGTGATATAGTTTCAGATTTAAATACTTTAGCTACAAGTGATATTGTAACTGATCTTAATTTATTAGCTACATCAGCAAACGTAACAAATATGGCAACACTAGGTGCTAGTGGTGTAGTAGGAAACATTGCCACAGTTGCAGGTGTATCAAGCAATGTTACAACAGTTGCAGGTATTTCGAGTAATGTAACAACAGTTGCAGGTATTAGTAGTAATGTAACTACAGTAGCAGGAGTTGCAAGTAACGTAACTACAGTTGCCAACGATATTGCTAATGTAAATACAGTGGCATCAAATATATCAACGATAGCACAGAAAGCATCATTAGATGATGCAACAGCATTGGCTATTGCATTAGGATAAGGAGTGAATAATGGCAAATACTTTTAAGGTAAAAACAAATGCCGCAATGCCTGCAAGTGCAGGAACACCACTTACGATCTACACAGTTCCCAGTAGCACGACAAGTGTGGTTCTTGGTTTAGTTCTTTGTAACGTACATACTAGTCAGGTAACAGTAGATGTTCAGTTAGAATCAGATACCAGTGATACAGAAACAAACGAAACAGTGAAGCTACTAGATAATGCACCAATTCCTGCAGGATCATCATTAGAGATATTATCAGGTAACAAGGTAGTAATGCAGACAACAGATGTACTAAAGATTGACTGTAGTGTGTCAGCTAAGATTGATGCCACATTATCTATCATGGAGATTACATAATGGCTTATCTTGGCAATCAAATAACAACAGTATTTCCTACGTCTATTAGTGTTGATAGTGCAACTATAAGTGGTAATACAACTGTAGGTGGTACGTTAGGTGTAACTGGTGCAACTACTTTATCAAACACATTAGGTGTAACTGGTGTGTCTACTTTGTCAGATAACATTGTTTTTGGTGCATCAGGAAAAGGTGTACATCTTGGTGTAACTTCTGCTACTGCATCTAATTTGCTCTCGGATTATGAAGAGGGGGATTTCACCCCAGCATTTTCATTTACAAATGGTAATGGTGGCATAACCACTCATACTGCAATTGGTAAGTATGTTAAAACTAGTAATTTTGTTTATATTAATATTTATATTCGTATTAACAGCAAAGGTTCTGCAAGTGGACAATGTAGAATTGGGGCAATACCTTTTACACCACTAAATTTAACTAATTATTTTCAAGTTATATCTGTTGGTTTTAATGGTACTGTAAGTGGTCAATCTTTTGATGGCGATCACCCTTATTGGGGGCAACTTCAATCAAATGATGCAACATTAAGATTTTATGCCCATGTCGGTAGTGGTTCTGTTGCACAATTAGGTGCTTCAGATGTTCAAGATGGTACAGATATAAGAGCAACTGGTGGGTTTTATGTTTAAGGAGATAAAAAATGGCAATAAAAAAAGAAACAGTAATTGAAAAAATAGAAATAGTTGGTGGTTGGAATATTCAAGTTGCCCAAGATACTGTTATCAAAGAGAGTGGTGCTGAAATAGGTAGATCTAGACATAGACATCTTCTTACACCTTGTTCATCATCAAAAAGTGAAGATGGTAAATGGACACATATAGACACTGATATAAGTAAAGAAGCTAGTGAAGTACAAGCAGTAGCTAATGCAGTGTGGACAGATACAGTAAAAGCTAATTATAAAACATTTGTGGAATCACAAGAGGTATAAATAATGCCATATATAGGAACAAGTCCAAGCAACGGAGTAAGAAGGGTTCATACCTACACAGCTACTGCTAGTCAGACTACATTTACTGGTGCAAGTAGCGAGGGTGTTACTCTATCCTATGCAGATACAAACTACATAGATGTATTTCAAAATGGAGTATTGCTAGGTAGTGCAGACTATACAAGTACCAGTGGTACGTCTGTTGTATTGGCACAAGGTGCTAGTGCTGATGACCTCTTGGTGGTCATAGTTTATGATATTTTTTCGGTGGCAGATACAGTAAGCAAGACTAATGGTGGTACATTTGATGGCAATGTTACGATGGCAGGAACACTTGCAGTAACAGGAAATCAAACTAATAGTGGTAGTGTTACTATAACAGGTGACCTTGCATCATCTACAAGTGGCACATCAAATTTTAGAGCAGGAGTAAATGCAGGAGATGCCATCACAAGTGGTGGTAATTATAATACCGTAGTAGGAGACGAAGCAGGAACAGGTATTACTACAGCAGATAATAATACAGCAGTCGGCTTTGAAGCAGGAAAAGCTATTACAACTAATGGTAAAAATACCTACATAGGATATCAAGCAGGACTTGCAAATGCAGGCGATCAAAACGTATTTATCGGACATGGAGCAGGTAATGCAATAACAGATGGCGATAAAAACACAATTATTGGTAAATATAATGGTAATCAAGATGGTTATGATTTACGGACAGCAGATAATTACATTGTTTTATCAGATGGAGATGGAAATGTAAGATTCTTAGTAGATAACAATGGAAGAAGTAGAATACAAGGAACTGGAAGTTACAATTTAGGTGTTTTTAAAACCTTTGCATCTAGTGATGAAGATATGATAAAGTTCTTTAGACAATCTGGTGGTAATGACACTAGTGGAACCACTTGTGGTCAAATAATTACAACATCAAGTAATGTAACAGCCTACCAAACATCATCTGATTATAGACTTAAAGAAAATGTAAATTACGATTTTGATGCTACATCAAGACTAAAACAACTAAAACCTGCTAGATTTAATTTTAAGGTTACACCAGACAAAACAGTTGATGGCTTTCTTGCACATGAAGTGGAATCAGTTGTACCAAATGCAGTAAGTGGAGTTAAAGATGCAGTTGATGAAGAAGATGAAATTATAGCTCAAGGAATAGACCACGGATTTTTAGTTCCTCTTCTAACAAAAGCATTGCAAGAAGCAATGACAAGAATAGAGACACTTGAAGCAAAAGTCACAGCATTGGAGAGCAAGTAATGACCAAAGCGGCAGAATTAGCAAAGATGGGTGAAGTCCTTACCAATAGTCAGATTGGTGGGCGAAGGAATATGGTCATCAATGGTGGTATGCAGGTGTCACAGAGAGGAAGCTCGTTAGCCATGGCACATGATGGTAATACTGGCAATTATTTGATAGATAGATTTCAATGTTTGTTCGGAGGTTCTCCTTCAACACTTGATGGCACTTTTGCACAAGTTGCTGACCACCCTTTGAGTGCTAATGGAAAATCATTAAAATGGACAACTGGAACAGCAGAGAGTGCTATAGCTTCTGATGAAGCACTTTTTTTTACACATAAAGTTGAAGCACAAAATTTACAACATCTTCAATTTGGTAACTCTAATGCTTTAACAACATCACTTTCTTTTTATGTAAAATGTTCTATAACTGGAACATTTTCAATTAGTTTACGCAAAGATGATACAACTAAAAGAATGTCAAATAGAACTTATACTATAAATTCTGCAAACACATGGGAGAAAAAAACTTTTACTTTTACTGGAGATACAGACTCAGGTGCAGGAATAGTTAATGATAGTGGTGAAGGTATTAGAATAATGTGGCATTTAATGGCAGGTTCAGATTTTCTTGGTGGGGGCAATTTTACTAGTTGGAAAGACTATGCTACTAATGATTTTGCCGCAGGACTAGCAACAAATGCTATTGCAACAACTGCAAGTGCAACATGGCAACTTGCAGATGTTCAATGGGAAGTAGGCTCACAAGCCACACCATTTGAGCAAAGGTCATTTGGGGAAGAACTAGCTTTGTGTCAGAGGTACTTTTATGCTTTTGCTGATGGAAGTAAATTATCTAGCCAACACATAGGTGTTGCAGCTAATTACGCATCAACTGCACTATACATGACAGTAAATCCAAAGACAACAATGAGAGCAACACCTACTCTAGACCAAACTACAGGTTCAAATTACTATAGAGCTTTTTCTACGACTATCAGTGGTAATTCAGACCTTTTTGACGAATTTATAATAGGTTCAGCATCAACAAATGAAATTTTTGAACTTAAAGGTCAAACTAATGTATCAGTTACAGCAGGTGAAGCTACTTTTATTAGATTTAATAATGCTTCAGCAAAATTATTTTTTGATGCAGAATTATAGGATTTAATTATGAAGATAAATACAGTAAAGAAGATTATAGACGAAACAACAAACGAATTGTATGGTTATAAAATTACTTTAGTTGATGATGACAAAACAGTCTTATCTGTACTATTAGACCCTGACAACAGACACTACCAAGCAGTCCAAGAATGGGTTAAGGAAGGTAACAAAATAGAGGAAGCAGATTGATGGCATTTGATGCTACCTTTATTTGGAATATAATTATTACACTAATCATTATGCCATTTGCATGGGCATTTAATAAAATGTTTACAGAGGTAAAACGATTACAAATACTTCTAAATAAAACAAGAGAAGAATACGCAACAAGACAAGACTTGCGTGATACGTCTGGTCGTGTGATGGAAGCTTTACACAGACTAGAAGATAAGATAGATAAGGTTCTGAATGTGAGGTGACACTGTGCTAGAAATGCTAATGATAGCGAATAGTGCTTTTGCAGTCATCAAACAAACACTCGAAAATGGTAAAGATATAGCCTCAGCAGGATCTGCAATAAGTCGTTTCGTGAGTGCTGAGGATCAGCTACAGAAAGATCTTCATAAAAAACGTAATAGTATCTGGACTAATTTATTAGGCAAGACTGATAATGACCTTGAAGAGTTCATGGCACTGGAGCAGATACGAGTGAAACATGACAAGCTACGAGAATATATGCAACTATATGGTAGAGCAGGATTGTGGACTGACTATCAAGCATATTGCGCTGAAGCTAGGAAAGCTAGAAGAGAAGCCGCAGAAAAAGCTAAGAAACGAAGAGAAGAAATCAAAGAACTAGTTTTAAAAATTATTTTAATTATACTAATAACTACTTTACTTGCAGGTGTAGTAACTGTACTTGCAGTAATAGCTAAGAAGAAAGGTATTATATGACTGCATTTATGTTAGCTTGTTATCTTAATGGTGTGGCACAAGGAGCAATCTATTTTAGAAATGTTGCTGACTGCACATTCTATACAGAGTATTTAAGTAATCAAACATATGACAGTGCTACTGGTGAGAACATGGAATACAACTGCATTTGTAAACTTATACCACGAGTAGATGAAAAGAAAGTGAGGGTGTACTAATGATACAAGCATTGATTGGTCCTGCTACTAAGTTACTTGGTAAATTTATAGAGGACAAAGATACTAAGAATAAACTTGCACATGAGTTA
>VTLG01008894.1_pt1 | contig 21419 bp, 12 predicted proteins | sample 4694571 | NCBI WGS metagenome assembly VTLG01 (sample SAMN12604809, study PRJNA352737) | marine metagenome | biome: ENVO:00000447; feature: ENVO:00000209|ENVO:00000569|ENVO:01000036; material: ENVO:00002151; isolation source: viral sequences binned using virsorter ... | reverse complement strand
AAATATTTACCTTGCCAGCGGAATTCATTCCGACCACCTGTAACAGAAGTACCACTTGTTTTAGGTCTAATAACTCCAATAGGTGTTTCAGAATCTGTAGCTGCTCTAACTTTACCATTATCTAAGACAACAGTTGTTCCAACAGGAATGGCACCACCATTTTTAGCTTCAAAGTATTCAGCATAGTCAACACCATTAGTGTAATATTGACCATCAATGTTAACATTACCATTTTGCGCAAGCTCCATTATGGCGTCACTATTGACCGCATCCCACCAACGTAAAGCAGTGCTACTTGTATAATTAGTTATTGTCGCAGTATCTACATCAAAGAAATTAATTTGTGAAGAACCTCCAGTATGGATTGTTAAATCACCAAGGAATTTATTTCCCGCTGTTGTAGTCTCGTATTTTTTAGCATTATTATGAAATAGTTTAACACCCTCATCTGGTTCACATTCTATACTAGTTTCTCCAGCTTTTGCTTCTATTAAGATCTTACCGGTAGCGTTTGTAATATAGCTATGGCTACCGCTATGATACATTTGAAAATCACTGCCTTCGCCAAATACAGCTTTAGTGCCATCTCTAAACTTAAGAAGATTATTAGCTTTTTGCCATTGCATTTGGTCAGCGTTTCCACCAACAAAATTCAGCCCATCAGAACAGGTCTCAAAATGTTTTGTATTATCATAATAGAGTTCAACACCTCCGTCACCATGACATTTTAAACTGTTATCCCATGCTCCACCATTATTATTTTGAATAGTGAATGTACTAGAAGCATGTTTTGCTTGAATCGTCCACTTATCTGCATTATCATCGCCTTCGTCGGCGGATAAATAAATAGATCCATCACCACCTTCTGCACCTGTAATTGTTACTCCTTCACTATTTGTTTCAAGTTTCTTCGAATTGTCATGGTAAAGTTCTACGGCACCATTATCTATAGTCTTTATATGTACCTCATTACCACCTTCATCACCCATATGGATTTCACTACCTTGTAAGTAAAGAATCCCAGTACCTGCTCTTAATACTGTGCCGTGATTATTAACGGCATCTATCCAATTAACATTACTACTATGATAAATTTCTAAATCATTGCCTGTACCCCATCTAGTTTTAACACCATCGTTAAAATCTAATCCTGTTGCTCCTCCTACAGCAGCTGGGTTATTTTCAAAAGCTGGAGGTGAACCTGCACCTGTTGATGTTAGTACTTGTCCATCTGTTCCTGGTCCTACTGCTACGGGATCTCCATTAGCATCGTATGTAATTATCTGACCATCTGTTCCTCCTGCCATCTTAGCAAGGGTTATAGCATTATCTGCTATAGTTGTATCAACAGTAGCCCATGTTAAACCTCCAGTATTGCCTGTTTGTTTAGATAGGAACTGACCATTAGAGCCCGAATTACTTATTTGTATTTTAGCTTCATTTACGGATTCATCAGCTATCTTAGCTTGGGTTATAGCATCATCAGCTATATCAGCTGTTGCTATATCGACATCTTTAATACCTTTACTTGTTACTTCTGTTAATGCCATTAACCAGCCTCCAGTGCTGCAACTTTAGTTTTAAGTGTTTCGACCTCTGCACTTAGTTCTTGTACTGCTTTTACTAATGGAGCTATAAATTCTGAATAACGTAGGCCATACATAGTATGTGCGGCTACTTTTACATCACCAACATTTTTACCTGATGGTAGTTCATCTCCATTTTCATAAAGAGTATCTTTTAAATCTTCTTTAATAAAGCCAGCAAAGTCTTTACCATCTAATGTTGCTTCTACATCTTGAGATATAAGACCATAGTGAGTTCTAGTTTTACCGTTAAATTTATAAGATACAGGCTTCAGAGCCTTAACAAAAGATAAACCTAAATCAGATTCAACTATTGTATTCTTTTTATTCCTATCTGAAGTATTAATACTCCCATTTGTTGCATAGACATCATCAAATCTAGATCCACTTGCACCTAAATCTCTTGCGTCATCTGCACTAGGTAACAAGTCCTTATAGATCACAATATCGTTTGGACTCATACGTTGGACATTCGAATTATTTGCCGCAAACCACATATAGTTATCAGTATGCCCATAATCTATATACCCTCGATATCTATCAGCTCCTCCTGTTCCATCAGCAAAGTTTATACCACCAGTACTGTCATTCCCAGAATAGATTGTTATTTTATGAGTACCAGTACCGCTTCCAACTGTAAGTGGTGATTCATATCCAGCCCAAGTTCCACCGACACACATTTTCCCAGAACTATCAAGGCGCATACTTTCACTCCAACTTATATCATTTCCTGCTGTACCAGAAGCTGCGTATCTAAATACAGTAGCTCCTGCATACATATACATATTTGATGCTTCATCAGTAACTATGTATTCCCAAGAGCCATCTGAATCGACATGAGCATTTTGGCTGATGGAAAGACTAGCATTTACTTGTGCGCTTGTTTCTGCATAAATATTTGCAGTACCACCTAGGAATAGATTTGAGTGACCTGAAGCACCTGTTATGGTAGATGTTCCAATACCTACGTTTCCTGTAAGTGTGGAAGTTCCATCAACTGTTGCATTACCTTCTAATGTAACATTCTGAGAATTATCAAGGGTGATATTATCAGCTGAGCCACCTGTGTGGCGTATTGTGTTTGTTATTAGTTTACTCATTATTTAACCATCCATAATTCTACAGTGGAACTTCTTTCTTTCATTTTAATCCAATTAGTAGAGGTTGGTTGTCCCTTAGTGATAGGGATCTGACCCAATAAGCCAACACAATTCCATTCAACTCTTTCAGATCTAGGTACATAAGTCTTAGATGCATCAAAAGATGGATTTAATTTCTTCCTTGACTTTGTTGTTTCAACAGCATCATCAGGTATCGTTACGCCTGTTGGTGGTCTATCTTTCCAAGATTGTTTAAGTTCATCGCCTTCTTTCCAATTACAGAAAATTGCGTTTTCTTTAACAATACCGTCATAGTCATCTACTAAATATTTACCTGCCCAATTTAGATCATGTGTACCACCTGTAACAGAAGTACCACTTGTTTTAGGTCTAATAACTCCAATTGGTGTTTCAGAACCTGTGGCAGCTCTAACCTTTCCATTGTCTAAGACAACAGTTGTTCCAACAGGAATAGCACTACCATCTGTAGATTCAAAATATTCAGCATAGTCAACACCACCTGTTAAATAACTACCATCAATTCTTATATCTCCGTCTTGTTGAACTTCTGCTATAGCATCACTATCAACTTCGGACCACCAACGGAAATGAGTGCTACTTGTATATAAAGTTATAGTATGGGTATCTACATCATAAAAATGAATTTGAGTAGATGTACCTGTATATAATGTTAGGTTGCCATCAATTTGAACTCCTCCACTTTGAGTGGTGAATTTTTTTGAATTATTATGGTAAAGCTCAACGGCTCCGTTACCATCGAAATCAGCAAACTTTTCACTTCCATCAGAAGTCAAAAATTGAAAGTTATCTGATTGGATTTTTAACTCACCAGTATTATTATCAATTATAGAGTTCGATCCATCATGATAGACTTCTAGATCACCACCTTCGCCAAATCTTGCTTTAGTGCCATCTCTAAACTTAAGAAGGTTATTAGCCTTTTGCCATTGCATTTGGTCAGCATTTGATCCGATGAAATTCAGCCCATCAGAACAGGTCTCAAAATGTTTTGTATTATCAAAATATAGTTCAACAGCATCATCAACTATAAATTTCGCCATACTTTCATTACCATGCTTGATAAGCAAAGTATTGACATTATCAATTATACCATTAGATCCATCATGGTAGATTTTTAAATCATCACCTGTTCCAAGTCTTAACTCATCACCATCTGATAATTTTAAATTTCCACTTGTATCTAATAAATCAACATCACTAGATGATGAAGCTGGTCCCTTAATCGAGATCGATCCTCCGCCACTTGCAGCGGGTAATTTTATTTCACTCATGCTGACTCCAATGTTGCAATACGTGCTTCAAGTTCTTTAATAGATTCAACTAATATTGGCACTAATTTTTCATAATTGACAGTTAGATAATCAGTATTAGGTATTTTACCTATTACTTCTGGTGCAACTTTCTCTACATCTTGTGCTGATAAACCTATTTCATTGACACCATTTAAACCTAATGCTAAGCCAGTAGAATTAAACTTAAAATTAAACCCTTGTAGTTGTTTAAGTTTAGCTGTTGCATTAGTGATATTTACAATATTTTCTTTTAATCTAATATCTGATCCACTCTGACTATGCGTTCCAGTTGTATAACTTCCAGAACTAGTAGTATTGAATTTCTTATCACTATTAAAATATAATTCTACAGCACCATTACTATCACAAGCTATTGCATATTCAGTTCCTCCCTCTACAAGTACATTAAAGGCTCCAGTAGTCTTAACTACTAAATTCCCAGTATCATTTGTGAGATAACTATGAGATCCATCATGGTACAGTATCATATCTTCACCAGCACCAATTCGTATCTTTTTAGAATCAGCAGTTAAATTAACATTGCCATCTGTATAGATATTTCCAGTTACTGTTGCCCCATTTGCGTCTGTTTCTAATTTTTTTACACCATTATGGAATAACTCACAAGCCCCATCATTTTTAAATACTGCTAAATTTTCTGTATTAGCTGCATTCGTTAATTGTATTTCAGACCCAAGTATGCAAAGAGCTCCAGTACCAGTATCTTTTATATATGAGTTCGATCCATCATGATAGATCTCTAAATCATCTCCAGTTCCTAAAATATGTTTGACATTATCGTCATACTCTATCCCTGTAGAGCCATTAATTGTTACTGCCATTTTAAACTACTGTAAGTGTTCTATTTGCAGGTACAGTAACAGTTTTTCCACTAGCTACTGTCATTGGACCCGGGAACATTGCATTGTTACCAGCTGCTATTGTCCAGTCATCTGCGACTGTTGCAGGACATTCAAATCCTCGACCTGTAATTTGTTTGCCTGATATTAATCCTGTTGAAGTTGTGTCTTCAAATGTAAGACTAGCTTCACCATCTAATTGAGTTGTTGTAGAACCAATAGTAGTGAGTCTATTTGCTGCTTGGTTATTAAGAGCTGTAATAGTACCAGAACTAGCAGCTGCCCATGTAAGACCACCTGTGTTACCAGATTGTGCTGTTAAGACATAACCATTAGTTGGTTCATTACTTACCTTTAAGTTAGCTTCATCTACTATATCATTTGCTATAACTGTAGCACCGTCAGCTGTTGATGTAACCTCACCTGAATGGTTAGGGTGTACATAGTTATTAGCTGATGCTGCAATACCATCTAGTTTAGAATGATCTGCTGTAGTGAAGTTTTCATCTGTTTGACTTGCTACTACGAAATCTAACGTACCATCAGAGTCCTCATAAGTTACTGTAATACCTGTCTCAGTATTACCAGTTACCATACCACCAACAAAGTCTTCTACCTGTTCTTCTGTTAGTTGGGTGTTAGTATCTGTAGAAACTAAATCTATAGTACCGTCACCATCTTCATAGGTAGCAGTTATATTAGTCTCAGTATTTCCTGAGAACATACCACCAACTATATCCTGAACTGCTTCAGTTGTTAGTTGTGTATCTGTATTAGTAGTATAACTAGGTACTACCCATTCCATACCATTACTGGTATACTTAAGGAATTTATCAGTTCCACTAGGAGCTGCGTGTATATCTAGTTTGGCTTCTACTATTGAATCATCTGCTATTGTTGTATCTACTACTTGCCAGCTATTATCACCTCTTAAGAAAGTTGTATTACCTGCTGTGCCTGTTGCTGATAACTCTGCAATACCGATAGCATCATCTGCCATCTTAGCATTAGTTATAGCATTATCACTAACAGTAGCAATTATACCACCTGATAAATATATAATGAAATCAGGATGTGCTGCTAGGTTAGCACCGAAATGTATACTAGATCCATCTATACAGAATCCATCATTAGATCCTATTGATGTACCAGTATTAGGTTTCTGTATAACACCAGCTACACTGATCATTAAAGCATTAGCTGCATCAGGACTTATAGCTGTTGTAGTACCAGCTGTTACTAATTCATAATCAGCTGAACCTGCAGAGAAAGCTCCACTAGCATTATTATGTGCTTTTAGTTCTAAGTATTTAAAATCAGTTGCATTCGATGTACCACCAGATATAGTAACTGTTACGGCTGCACCACTATTAGTTGCTGTAACTCCAGAACCTACAAAATCAATTGAGGTAGCTGCTGTTGTTTTATCTGTGCCTTCATCTTTAATAGTTAACGAGCTTCCAGCATCTGCCCAAGCATTATCTCCCCGTAGGAATTTAGTATTACTTGCAGTACCACTAGCTGATAATTCATCTAATCCAATAGTATCGTCATCAATGGTCCAAGTCGCACCTGAGTTAGATACGGTTATATCTCCTTTATCACCATCTGATATCGTACCGGCTGGTCCTTGAGCTCCTGTGGCTCCCTGTGCTCCAGTAGCACCTGTAGCACCTGTAGCTCCGTCTGAACCATCAGATCCCGCTGCTCCAGCAGCACCAGTGGCTCCTTGAGCTCCCGTAGCACCTGCTGGTCCTGTTGCACCTGTAGCACCCGTTGGTCCTGCAACTGTTGAATCAGCTCCAGCAGCACCCGTAGCACCTGTTGCACCCGTAGCACCTTGCGGTCCTGTTGAACCTTGAGATCCTGTAGATCCAGTCGCACCTACAAGACTTGTTGCTGAACCCCAAACACCATTAGTTTTAGGTCCATAGATATTATCATTTGTTGTATCAATATAAACATCACCTTCTTTTCCTAACCCTTGATCAGGTACACCAGCACCATTAAGCGTAGTTTCCTTATTCTTAGGATTAGCAGAGTCTCCTACTTCTTGATCAAAATATAATGATTGATCTTTATTATTATTTAGATCTGATGCTTTATATGCTGATCCAGATGCAAATACTGACTTAGCAGCATCAACGTCCGTATCCCTGTAAAACAGTATTTTAACACCTGTTTTAGGAGCACCTGTACTTTCTTGTGTATTTGTCTCTAATGTTGTGGGTGAACCTCCGAGAGCAACAAATTGGATGGATGTGGCTGTGGGGAATGTATATTTAGTTGTAGCTAAAGTTGCACCATTAAGCGAAACTTTTACGTCTTCAGTTTTGAAATAAGGAAAGGTAAAGGTTAACTGAGCTTGCCCAGCTATACCTTTAGAACCATCTCCTGTATATGTTTGAGTTGTTGTAGCCATTAATCATCCATTATTTAGTATTTAATACAAGCTAGTAAAGCCACGTTTCTTGGTCTTGTTTCTGTTCCACCTTCTGCTTCTACTGTTATAGCGACATCTATATCAATACCTGTTGTATTACTTGCAATCTGCTGAGATGTATTTGATGATCCTCCATCTGACATATTAACATAAACGTTAGCATCAGCATCTGAAGAGTGAACTGTTAGGTTATGTGAGTGCCCGGGGTCGTCTACATCATACGCAGTTGTATTATCGTGTGCGTGTGATTTATAAGCTTCTCCTTGAGTTGATCTGATAGTTCTTCCACTATCTGTACCCTTACCATCATCAAAACCTCTAACAAACTCACCTCGTAAATCAGGTAAATTAGCACCTACAATAGCATAGAGTGCAGAGAAGTTAGCAGTTACTCCTTGTGTAGTACCACTACCATTAGCAATAGCATCTCCATTGGCTTTTAAATAACCTGTAGGAGCACTAGAACCTGCATACCATATAACAGTTCCAGTTGGTACGGTTACTATAGCTTCAAATTGTGGAGGTAATCCTGCTCCTTGAGAAGTTAAAATCTCTCCATCATTACCTGTAGCAACATAAGCTGGATCTCCTGATGCATCATATGTAATAAGATTACCATCAGTGCCTCCTGCCATCTGTGCAAGACCAACCGAATTATCTACTAATTCAGATGATCCTACAGAATCTGGTTTTATTTCCGCTAATCCTACACTATTGTCAGCCATCATAGCTTGTTCAATAGCATTATTATTAATAACCCAGTCACTATCACTATTAACTGTTACATCATTCTTACTACCAGTTGTAATACCACCTGATGTAACCGTAACTAATTTAGCTTCTTCAATCGCATATAATGCTTGCAATTGATTATCATTTAAATGATCTGATTTAATAGAGGATCCAGCTGCATAATCATGTTCAGCTGTAAGGATTGGTGTATCACGATATAATTTTACATTAGCAGTACCTGAAGGTGGAGCAGTAACGAATGTAACTACAGTACCAGAAACGCTATAATCTGATGTAACAGTTTGAGTTGCGCCACCAACTGAAACCTTTACATGTGACTCTTTTAAAAAGGGGAATGTAACATCAAATGTTTTATCTGATCCATCCCCATTGTAACTTACTTCTGTTGCCATAGTTATTTAGCCATGTTTAATGTTTCGTTTAGCCCAGCGTCATCTAGGACTGTATTTAGGTCTCCTTTTGCTTGATTTATATTAGACTGTTCTAATACATATTCACGCTCTCTTATACCCGATCTCATTGGTTCAGGTAAATTATCTTCAGCATCTGATTTAGCCTGAGTATAAGCTAAAGTCAGTCTAGAATAGATATGTGCAAATTTAGCTGTATCTAATATATCAGAAGGAATCATACCTCTGCGTTGTGCTCTAATAATATTTTCAAATCCTTTATAAACTGTACCATCTGGTGCCTTATAGGTAAGTTTATTAGCATCTTTCATGATTTCTCTTATCTTCATCTTATAATAACCACGCTTTCCTATCTCTGTGTTAATAGCTGTTATTTCATGGTTTTCTAATATAGCACCTCTTTGACTAGTTCTTATAATTGGTGCAGTATTGAATTCAATATCAATTAAGAATTGGTTTTCTTTAGATGGTTTAGAAGTAACTTTAAAAGGTGTTCTATTCCATATTCTAATGAACCAATTATCTTCATCACCTATAGAATTACCATCTACAGGATCTACTACATTAGGTAAAGCATTTCCAGGATCAAGAGCATCTAAATATGCATTTCTATTTCTCAATTGATTATCGAATTCAGTCTTTATTTGACGTAATTGAGGATATAATATTTTACCTATTTCATTTCTTAAGCTACCTAATGGTACCATGTTATTAAGTAGACCAGTTGACCATCTAGCAGCAGCTGCACCATTACCTTGTAATACATCATGCAATGGTTCTAATTGAGATAAAATACTTCTATTAGTAAATGCAGAACCAAAGACAAATGCTAATTTATTATATAGATCTTCTTGTACTGCACTAGATAAAGTATCAGCATTATCAACAACATCAATAGTTAAAGATAACCAATCTCCAATTGGACCCATCCACTCATAACTTATTTGTTTGTTACTTCCGGGTGCTGAACATGATTTAGGTTTCCATCCTCTTCTTCTTCTAGCATTTTGAATATTAGGTTTATAATGACCATTACCTGTACATCTATCATTAATAGCAGCCATACCAGCCATAGTAACAAAGAAACTACCTAAAGCTGCTTTACCTTTAACTTCATATCTAAGCATTTCAAAAGTTTGTAAAGCAAACTCATCAACTGGTTTACCTTTACTTTTTAAAAAGCTAGTTATTTCATCCATTGTAAATTCATTTACATTCTTTCTACCTAATGGACCCCATAATTTCTGATAGTCAGTAGATAGTATACCTGCAGGACTCCACTTACCGAATGTATCTATAACATTAGCAGTTGTTCTAGGGAACCATACAAATGATCTAGCAGCAGGGAATCGTCTAATAAAATTATTCATCCCTTCAACAATAGGTGAATCAGCATTTAGTGCTATCTCTTGTGTTGCTATATTAACTGACTTTTCATTGATCATTCCATTAGAATCAAAGAAACTATCATATACTGATTGAACTGCTTTTTGGAAGTTAGCTTCAGTGATTTCCTCACCAGATTCTGCAAGTATATTGAATGCTCTATATTTAGCTTCAGTATTAGCAAGCACTGATTTAGAGAAACCATCTAATGCTGTCATAGAGTTACCACCAAATCTTAGGAGAGGATCTTTAGATAATGCATCTAAATCATCAAATACTTTAAGCATCATCTGACCACCATATTCTCCATTACCAGCAGAAGCGTCGGACCAAGCTCTTAATGCATCTAACCCTTGTTCAGATTCTCTTGCTATATCACCACGCATCACATAACTCATCTCTTCTGGATTAAGTGATGCTTTTCTAAATACTAATCTAGCATGATCTAAAGATTTCTGTAAAGTATCATCAAATGCAAAGTGAGCTACCATAGCTTTTCTAACAGCTTTAATATCACCTTGTAAAGCAGCACCACTAATAGTAGCCATACCTTTACCTAATAAACCAGTTAAGTTACCTACACCAGCATTAAGTGGGGTTGACATAGCAGATAGTGCAGAGTTAAATAGATTACTCCACATTGCTTTATTAATAATAGAAGGTACTTCAGGGTTTAAATCTATAACTGCTTTTTTAAATACACCTAAATTTTCAGCTGCCCAACCATGTAGTTTACCTAAAGTATCTACATTACCATCAGTCAGTTCATTAGCTAATAATAGTGGTCTAAGGAATTCAGGGTTCTCTCTAGCTACAGTTTTAATAGTACTAGACCATTCTTTAGCATTAGGTATAAGTTCTGTTAATCTACTATTAGTATTAGCTAAGATAGTATCAGCAGCTTGATTGATGACTTCTTTATCACCAGTCTTTACAGCTTGTTCCCATGCGTTCATATGCGATAGCATAGAGTTAGCTTCAAATTTAGCTAGTCCATTTTCAACCATCAATACTTCTAATCTATCAGCCATTAAATCAACAGTTCTGACAACTGATTCACCACCTTCCATCAATCTAGCACCTTCAGACATATCAGCTATTTGACCACCTTCTGATGTTACAAGATATGCTCTAGCTTTCTGAGCATCTAGATCAAGCATCTGTGCCTGTAGTTGTTTAATAGCTTTAGTGATACCTTTTCTACCAACTATTCTAACTGCTGATTCATCTACTGAACGTTTAAACTCATCTAATATACCTAAGATTTCATCTGTATTAACTCTAGGGTGAAGTAATGTAGCTGCTAGTTTCTTACCAGCATTATCCATCATCTGAGCTGTAATCAGTTTATTAGATTTTAATCGTTTACTAAATGTACCACCTTCTTTTAGTTGGCTTGTTATTTCAGATACAAGTGTTCTATTATGTAAATTTTGTAATTCAAGTCCCTCTTTACGTGTAGCTTCATGTACTAAATTACCTATACGACCCCATGCAGAATCTACATTATTTTGTATTTGTGCAGCATCTGCTTGGGCTCCTAGAATACCATCAGAATCTCTAGTTCTTACTAAGGTCTCGCTTTCAGTATATTCATCCCAACGAATAGGTGCTTCACCTTTACTTACATAATAATCTGAAAGAAGATTTAATTCGTTTTCTTTACGTGCATATCCACGAAGAACAGAATCTTCTACTGGATTGTCAGAGAACTTGATATCAGTGAATTCATCTTTAGTAAGCTCATCAATATTCTTAACTGCACTTTCTTTAGATGTTACAAATTTAGAAGTTCTACTAACACTTCTATTAGCTCTAGTTATATAAGCTGCACCTTCAATTATACTAGCTAATACATTGAATAATGCTCCTTCGGCTACATTCTTAGAACGTTTCTCACCAGCACTATCATCTTCATCTGTTGCAATACTGTTAGGTATCCATTGATAAGTCTTTGGCCAATATTCTTTTAAAGTACCTAGTAAGTTGTGATCTTTCTGATTTTGTTCAGCAACATAATCTACTGTACCACCAGTACCTATATCGATACCAGCTTTAGCAAAGTATTGGAATGATGCTTTGTTACCTAGTTTATATAACCAAGGTGCTTTAGATGCTATAGCACCAGTAGCATGATATTTACTAGCAGCATTGATAGCAAAAGATCTTAAACCTAAAGATGGTATTACTAGTCCTGATATATTCCGTATAGCTTGTACAGTATTACGTTCATACCTTGGTAGTTTAGGTATATCATATTTACCACCATCAGCAGATAATAGATTTATAGCATCTATAATGGTGTCAGATATTCCAACAACAGGAGCCATGTTTTCATAAAAACTTTGACCCCAATCTTGGAAGAAACCTTTAACACCCGGTCTAGGTTTTCTTATGCCAGCAAATTGAGCACCCGGTATTATTTCACCCGGTGCTGTTTGCTCGTAAATTTGTTTGTTTGTTAATCCTTCCGTAGAAGTTTCTGATACTTCAGTAGTTTGATCAGTATCCGTAGGTACTACCTCTGCTGAAGTCTCAGGTTCTTGATATTCATAATCTCCAATGTAATTTTCGAGATCCTCGATAGACATGGATTCTATATCAAGTTGGTCATTTTCCATAATTAAAAAATCTGTTAGTTTTGAAACTTACCTCTTCGACCTTCTTCAATATCTAATACAGACTCTTCAAATGCTTTCTTCTCAGCTTCTTGTTTTTGAAGAGCTATTTTTTTCAATGTTTCTGCTACCGTATTCTCATTAAAGTCTGGTAAGCTTGGATCGATTACCGCAGATCTTTGGACATTAACCGGTTTATTACTACGTTGATTATTTAATAATTGTTCGTATTCTCTAGAACCGGGATAATATTTAGTAGTACCACCACCTTCTATTTCAACTTCTATAGGTTGTAAAGTATCGTCTGGAATATCAAGTGATTCCGTCCAAAAATCTTTTATTCGATTTTTTTGTACAGGATCTAATTGATCAAACCTTTTAGTATTTAACAATCTAATTGTATCTGCAATCTTTTGAGATTTAAATCCATTCTTTACTTGAAGATTGAAAACATTTTCTAATCCTGTATTCATAGAATCTATAGCTTTATCTCGGTTGTCAAAATAATCATTAAGTGGTTCTAAATTTAATGCTTGCACCCAAGGATCAGCTTTATCATTATTTTGATGTATTTCTAAATCATGCTTCCAGATTTCTTTCAATGTCAGCCCCGGATATATGTCTGTTAATATTTCCATTCTATCAGTAGGATCATTAAAAAGAACTGTATGTTGAAAATCTTCTTTATTAAATAAGAACTCCTTACTTTTAAGAAACTCTTCTTTAGTAGGATATTTAGATTTTATCTCATTAGCTCTAGACTGCCAATTACTATAATTCTCTGTTGTATAATTAGAGCGATCACCAAGTGTAGCTATCTCTCTAGTTTGTGTTATATAATTATCAAAACTTTGTGTCGTTGTATTATACGAATATATACCATTATCATCTTGAGTACCACCTCCACCAATTTTCCAAGAATTAGTTATATAATCAGAAGCTACAGTATTTATTGTTTGTGAAAACTCACCTTTTAAATCACCATCAGTATCAAAGGCTTTCCAAATCATTTGAGCTCTTAATATTTTACCTTTATTATTAAGTCGAAGGGCAATTTCACCCGGCACACCTGTAGATTTGACAACAGTACCAACTGGCCAAGGTACGGTTGATGACATTTTCTGTACGCTTGAGTTTATATCAGCAAGTAGACCTAGTTCTGTATCACCTACATCTAGTTGTCTCTTTCTTTCCTTTATGAAAATTTGAGCATTAATATTTTCAATACCATTTAAATCTGCGTCACTAGCATTAATTATTTTTAGAGGGTTATCCGTATACTCCTTAATTGTTGCTGCTTCAATCTCCTTAGTTTGTGCATATACATTAATACTTTCTAATTTATTTATTTCCTCTTTACTTGCTCCCATACCTTGTAATTGTAAAATTCGTGCAGCTTTTGTGTCAGGTGTAATACCACTACCGGGAGTTATCAAATCTTTTGTAAGCTGTGCTATCATATTATTCCTATTTAACTCATGCCTAGCTACTGCCTTACCTTCTCCTATTACACCAGCTGCAACCATACCATTAATTTGTTCTTCATTAAAGTATACATGATTATCTTTTCCTGCAGGATGATCTATGTTTTCTGAAAGAAATTTATTCAATCCAGATAAATTGAAAGTTATAGCTTCATCAGCTAATAATCTTTGTAAACTCTTAGATACATCTCTGGAGGCTGCTTGAGTTGGTGTAAGTCCATCAGGTGTACGACCGTCTGTTCCGTAAAGAGCTTCATAATCTAGTCGTTTCTCTACAATTTTATCTGCTATAGCTTGGTTTGTATTACCATGTTGAATATGTGTAGCCCACTTAGTTTCATTATCATTTGCTATACGAACAAGACTTTGATTTTTAACAGTATTTTTTCTAGTAGTATTTTGTCTATGTAATTCAGAACCTAACTCGCTTACAATGAATTCATCGCTAAGATTTAAATGTCCTAATTGTTTATATTGCCATTCTCTTTCACCAGCAAGTTGAGATTGAAAATCTAAGTTATTATAATCTACTAGTCCATTTGTACCTATTAAATGTTGTGTATAAGCTGCTTTACCATAAGTACTTGATAATACTTGTCTTCCTAGAAGCTTCCTAAATTGTACTTCCTCATAACTTGACAACCCTTTCATGAATTCATATTCTTCAGGGTGATTAGCTTGTAAATATTTTAGGGTTGCAAGATATCTCTTATGATCATTTCTAATATCTTTTTCTACAGACTTAAATGCTGTATTAATATTTTGATAACCTTCTGTAGTAACACCATATTCAGCAACTCTTGCTGCTACTGCAGTTGCTGCTTCATCTTTTTTCTCCTGATCAATTTCTTTTCTTTTCTTTACTAAGTTACTTACAGAAGTTGAGAAAGAAGCTAATTTTTCTAAAGCTTTAGGTACGCTTTCCAGTTCTGATTTTGCTACTAATGCTTTATCTCTAGCACGAAGATTCTCATGATGTTCTGCTAATTGGTCAGCTTGTCTAGCATAAACTTTTTCTAAACTTGAAACCCAATCAGTAGGTGGTGTGGTAAGTATTTCTCTAACCATGTTTAAGCCTCCTTAAATGTAACATCAATTAGATCATAACGAACACCTTGGTATCCATTACTCATAGTAACAACAGCTTCTGGTACGACCTTTATGACTTCATCAGCCATAGTTCCAATATACTGTTTAGCTTGTCCTATGTAGTTAAATTTGTAGATACCTAAACCAGAAATTGATTCACCTATCTTTTTAATATTTTCTTTTAATCTTCTATCACTACTCATTGCAATACCAACTGTAGCTATAGATGTACCTATACTTAAAGCATCTCTAAACATTGCAGCACCTACATTTTGATATACAGGTTGAGGTGGTGCCATATCAGGATGCTTTTCAAATGCTACATTAGCAAACATTTTCATCTGCTGTGCTCTAGCTTGTCCATAAGCTTTTCTACCTTCAGCATCAAGTTTTCCTGAAGCATGTGTTAATTCATATGCTTTCCTAGATGATGATCGTAAATATTCAGCAAGATCTAAAGTAGCTATTCTATCAGCAGAGCGACCTGTTTGACCACTAGCTGCCATAGTTCCACCAGTATTTTTTTGTAGGAATTCTTTCCATGCTTGCTCATTAGATTGGAAAGTTTTACCTATTAATTCTTTTTTCTTTTCTTCGATTTCTCCAAAAGCATCGAGTAATCCTAGATTACTAGCCTCGACACCTTGTTCATATTGGACATGTTCAACCTTAGTTAAACTAAGTGTTTGCATCCAATCAGCTTTTCTTTTTGCAAGCTTGTATTCATAATCTCGTTTAGCAGCTTTGTTAGCTTCACGAGCCTGATCTCCTAGACACACGGCAAAACTCTATAAAGGATAAATTGTTGGGTCCGTATTTAAATTCTCGTAAGAATATGAACCCTAGGAAACGAAGTAATTTGAGGTGTGTTCTGTTGCGCTTGTCAACAAAGTTCCAAAGTAACTTCTCTTGTCTACTGTCTACATAACCTTTTGCTTCCTTTGCAAAGGCTATTGGATATTTATGGATAGCAGGTGTACAGAGCATCCAGATTTGCCCATTTGTATGTACTCCAGCTACTCCAGCATATACTCCATCGGGAGATTGGAAGGACACTGCGTCTTCGCCCTGAACGGCTAAAGGAATTACTTCCATAGGATCATGTCCATGACCCTCCTTAACTTCTCTGTGGTCGTCTGGGAGTAGGTTAGAGGCTACATCTATAGCAGCCTCTGTTGTCAATTTTTTTATTAAAAATCTAGACACGTTTATAATATTTCGGTGAATAATCTCCTTCCCATGTCATGGAATATAATGTAGCAGGTGAAGGATGTGTGGATTTAAGTGTAAGATTTAATGTTGTATTCTTTTCATATATTGGTAGTGTAGATATCTGTTCATTTTCTATACCTACAGTATTAGCATAATAAGCATCAGCTTGTGTTGATTCAAAGGTTTCTGTATAGTCAGGTTTACCTACTCGTTTCAAAGTAGTACTATATACACCTGTAGGACCAAGGCTAAACTTAGCTCTATGTACAACTAAAGAGCTTTGTAAATCAGCTCTCCATTTATTCTCACCTAGATTCTGTAATACATATATGGTGGGAAATTGTACTTCCATATCAAAGAGATAACCTAGCATTAAGTTATATGCTTTATCAGTATCACTTGTAGTCCAATTTCCGGGTATCTTTATCTTAGTTGTACCACTATCATCAAAGGTAGTGACATTAACTAAAGATCCATTGAACTCTTTATCTGTACCTGTAGACACAGCATATACTGCCAACTGTCCTGACCCATTAAAGTTAGCTGCAGTATGATCAAACTTGGTATAATCACCACTAGCTACATAAGTTAAAGCAGTGTAAGCAAAGCTTTTAGCATTATCTAAATGTATCTTATATTCAAGATCATCAGTAGTATCACTAGCAGTTAAGTTATCATCAGTTACAAATTGTGAATCATCATCTAATTTTAAACTAAATTTCTGTATAACATATTTAGAACTATTCTTAATGACAGCATATAAAGCATCATCTAACATAGCTAGATGTTGTATATCACCGCTGAGTTCCCATTCAAACCATGCTTGTTGTATACGTTGTTCTGCTACTGTATAATATCTAAACCCATATACTTTATTTGTACCTTTCGTAGCAAAGAATATAGTAGAGTTCTCTCTTGAGTTAGCAACTATATCTATATCATTAGGAAATAATTTAGCTATAACTTTACTTTGTTCTATTATACTAGGTTCACCATCTCTTTGTATACCAGCAGCTTCAAAGAAACGTGTATATTTACCAGCATTATCTAAGAAAGATATTGTAGTACCCAAGGATACAGGATTAGTTTTATAGTTAAAATTATAAGAAGATACTGAGTTTATCTTAGCAGTCTGTGGACTTAAGACATCACTATCAGTAGTTAACATAAACTGTTGATTCTTAGTGAATAGAACTAAACCTTGGTTAACCTGTATACCATCATATACTATAGCAGGATATTCAGAACTACAAGATAAATCAATATTATCTGTTGCTGTATATGTGATCGCAGATTTTGGCCAAAAATTAAAGAACTCCCCCGGTTGTGATAAGTTGACATTTTCGTCACTAAGCATAACTAGACGGTTCCTAAAGAACAACATCTTATTAATCTTATTACCTATGAAAGAAGGTTCAGGTGCTGTAGCTGTATCACCAACTAAACAATCATCCCAAGCTATCTGTTTAACACTAAAGGTATTATCCTTTTCTCTGATAATTTGAATAGGCATAGTGCCTTTATCAAATGTTACTTTCCTTTCAGGTTTAGCACACTCTTCCCATGTACCCGGACCATCTCTATCATTCTCACCAAAGAACTGTACATAATAATCATCTTCATTAGCATCTGAGTTCTTTACTTTTGTTACATAACCATGCTTACATTGTGCAGGTAGCTCTGCTACATCATCACACTCAGTAGTAATAACTTTAAGTAATTCTTGTGAAGGTGAGGTTACGTTGAATGATGCTGCATCTGTAAGATATATACCATTACCTATAAGCTGTACATCAGCTTGAACAAAAGTACTAGTTGCTATAATATCTTTTTGTATATCACCTAAAATACTTTCAGCTGTTACAGTTGTCTTAGAATCAAAAGGTGTTGGTAGAGGTCTGATTAAACCTAAATTAGCTTGGACATAAGCAGTACTTACTTCTTCTATCGTACATTTATAGTACCCATCTTTCATCCAGAAATAAAAGTAATCACCTTCTAACCAACCTTGTCCACCATATAATACATCAAATGTTGTAGTATATCTAGCTTGATATGTTACATCTGAACCTGATTGATAAGGTACTGATTGCCCAATAGTAGTTACTCTAAAGTATAAATTAGTACCTCTATTAACTGAATTATTACCACTATCTTTAACATCTATAGTATAAGTATGTGAACCTGAAGGTGCATCATCAGTTAATTGAAGATCATCATTAATAGAAAATATTTCTGAGCCTACATTAGGAGCAAAAGCATCTTGATTATCCCCAGCTGTATCATCACATCTAGTTGATTGACCAGATCTACTAGCTCTAGTTACCATGGCACCATTACTATCACAATAGTTATTACTAGATGATATTAAATCGATTTTAAGTCTAGTGGCTGTAGTTACTGTTGTAGTAGAAGTATCATTAAATATATTTAAAGCATACTGATTAGCATAAGCTACTTTTTGTAAGGAGATGTATGCTTCATGAGGTCTTGCTGCTGCTGTTGTACCAGCCATAGCAGTTGCCTTATTTCTATTAGTTATATATGTATAATCATTTAAAGTTAAAGCTTGTAAATCTTCATCTGCTGTATGTGTGAGATATGTTTTTAATGAAGTAGCTAAGGCAGTAGCTGATTCTACATAGTCCCATTTTGCACCACCGTCTACTATAGCTGCACTTGTACCTGATGGACCACCTGAACTATGTGAAGTACCAGCTTGAACACATTTATAAACATTATTATTATTCTTTACTTGCTCATTTAATAGATAAGCTGTACTTGCTGCCCATGCTCTAGCTGCATAAGATACGGTCATTGCAGCACCATCGCTACATCTCCACATCTTTAACTCACCATCACTGCGCTGTACTTGTCCTATATACTGTTCGTTCTCATCTCTATAATAATGAAACCATTTACTATTAGTATTATAAGCACTCATATCTCCACCTATTAATCTACCACCCGGACGTTTCATTAGCCCATGTGTTACATCAGGAAATACATTCTTTGCTCTTTTAACTTGACCCGGTGTTTTTAATTCATCAGGCTGTTGTGAGATACCTGCTGTATAATTAGGTATCTTTTGTGTAATACTTGCCATTAGCGTCTTAGTGCAAGATAAGGTTGATAAGCACGGTAGGTAGATTTATGTGATAATCCAAAGAATGAATGATCACCTTGATTACATTCATACTCCATACAAGCTGCTCTTGCTTGACCCTCTTGTTGTTGTATGAGTTGAACTAGTTGTGGGTTAGAAACTAATTGTGTAGCTGCACGAGAGGATGCTCTGTAAGTTACATAACGTTTAAAGACACTAGGTAAATCTTCAAATGGCCAAAGGTATACTATATCTATAAGTAGATCACCATCGAATACATCTGTATGATTAACTAAATCATATAGTCTACCATTCCTTCTAATCAAATCTTTGTTTCTATAGATCTGTCCTTCATTTAAGTCATAACTTAATACGTTAGCAGGTATAGTTATATATCCTGTACTAGCTTCTGGAGACTTTGTTACATGTCTTTCTATATTGAATATCCATCCTTCGTTCTGAACGTCCTTGTTTACTTCAGTTAGTATATCATATATGAATCCTACTTCTGGGTTCTCATAATTCAATGTAGTAACTGGAGATTGACCGATAGCTCCCAGTATTGAATTCACTGCGGATAGTTCTGTATCGGTGTCAACTGTTGTGGGAGTAGCCATAGTTAAAAAAAGAGGGGAGCATAAGCCCCCCGTATATGTTGGTTAATAAGAATATTAATTTAAGTGAAACTTGCGTTAGATACAGCAGTGTTGTTCCAGTTAGAGGATACATCGATTCCAGCTACTAATTCAACAGCACAAGCAGGATTTAAGAAATCTGCTCCCATTGCTAAACGTCCTAGAATTACATCTCCTTGGTATACAACTGATACATCACCTGAAGTTACCTGAACCTGTGGTCCGATAGCTTCTACTACACCTGCAGCTTCTTTCTGGAAGATAAGACCACATGATCCACCGAACTTCGCAGCAGTACCGTAGTTGTTAACGGTCTTCTGTCCAGATGGTGTTGTGGATGCTTCTTGATCATCCATATCTTCACCAATAAAGCTACCTTTGGAAGCGGCTTCACCGATATTAGATACTGCACCTGATGGTAGGTTAGCTAGGTTAACACCGTAGTCTCCAAGGAATGGAATATTCATTGACTTGTAGATCTTGATGCCTGCAATGTCAAGGATACCATTACCGGATTGTAATGCGTTACCTGTTTCGTCACGGTTAATAAGGTTGTTAGTTGCACAATTCCTTATTAGCTCGTAGTACTGTCTTGGGTTAAGTACAGCTACTCGTCCGTCACCACTAACACCTTTCTCATCTAGGATAGCAGCTGCCTCGAAGAAGGCTTGTACTAACTTAGCTGAATCATAAGCGTCTGTAGCAGCGGTACTATTAGCAGCACCAACTTTAACAATACTTCCACCGGGTTCCACGAAGTTACTCATGTTTACCGGTGCTGGCTGTCTAGCAGCCTTTGTGATCGCACGGAAGATCCTGCGGTCATAGTTCTCGGCTAATGCATAACCGATCTTGCGAGATATTTCTCCACGCAAATCATAATGAGCAAGTGTCTCATCGAGCTCATAAACAAATGCACTTGAGATGAGTAGGTCATCACACGTGATTGTCTTCTGAGCCACTGGAGGTGACTTCTCATTGTTTCCTAAAATGGACTGTCCGGGTACATGGAATTCCGCTTTGGTGCGTCCCGTGTAGATGAACTGTAAGGATTTCCCATTCTTGAGGGTTCTCTTTGTAACGAGATCTCTTGCAATTGTATTGCGTTGGAATCCTTTAAACATTTCACCAGAGAACAACTTTAAATAGAGTTCTCTTCTGGCAGACGTAGTGGTATCCGCACCATTGTCGGCACCACCCCAAATCGGTCCATTAGCATTGGCAGTCGTAGCTTGTTGAGCCATTGTTAATGTTGAAAATTTGTATTGTTAACTATCTTACGTACGTAAATTTTTTTGATCAGATTTTTGTAGGTCTTTCCCTACCGTCTAGACGGCAAAAGGTATCCTCCGTAGAGGGCTGATGCCAAAGCGAGATATCGGACTCGAACCGATGAAACTAGC
>VTLG01004433.1_pt1 | contig 21422 bp, 15 predicted proteins | sample 4694571 | NCBI WGS metagenome assembly VTLG01 (sample SAMN12604809, study PRJNA352737) | marine metagenome | biome: ENVO:00000447; feature: ENVO:00000209|ENVO:00000569|ENVO:01000036; material: ENVO:00002151; isolation source: viral sequences binned using virsorter ... | reverse complement strand
AGCACGACCTTTTAATGAAAAAGATAGGGAAAACAGAGCTAACCGAAGCAGATTACGAGCGCGAAGAATGCCGTTTTCATATTATGACAGCAATGAAGCAAGGTTTAAACGCTGCCCGAAGTAGAAATGGTGTTATTGATGAAGGTAATCTGATTTACGTTTTTGATTTGGGGATAAATGCGGCAGATGCTCAAGCTGAAATCTTGTCGTATTTGAACTTGGAAAATAAAATAGTTTCAGAGGGTGGTACGCCAACACATGCTATGACCTTACAATGGCTAGAGCATTGTGCTGATAAATGGGCGGATTGCCCTGAGATTTTTGCTTCCCATAGGGGTTTTGAAACAATAGATTCTACTTCTCTAGCAAACCCTGCTTCTTTAAAAAAGAAAAATGGAGTTGCCAATGGCACATAAACTCGTGAAATATAGGTTAAATGAGGACGGTACTATCCCTGATTTTGTCTTGCACGGAGATCACACTAATGGCGTACAAGGGTTTTTTTACATCCATGACGACACGGTTCCTCCCCCGCAAAACGGTGTTATGTTATGTATAACAGTCGATAATCCGACAGGGACGTTTGAAGAAATAGAAAGCTATGAGGCTTTGTTAGAGTATATGAGCGAAATGGCTTCAGGGACAACTACTAAATACTGGAATGACCGCAGAGATGATTATGTTGAAGTAGGTTACGACCCCACCGCAGACTCCCAATGGGTCTGGAACAGGTTGCAAGCTATAAATAGTTAGGAAACCCCTGTGCCTCTTACCAAACTACAGTTTCGCCCCGGAATCACTAAAGACACGACTGCCTATACAAATACGGGCGGTTGGTTCTCTATGGATAAAGTGCGGTTTCGAGCAGGTTTTCCTGAAAAAATAGGGGGGTGGGAGAAAAATTACCCCCTTTCGTTTCTAGGTATCTGTCGAGCGCTGCACCCGTGGCGTACCTTAATTTCCGAACTTTTAATTGGGGTCGGCACAAACCTTAAATATTACATTAACGAAGGCGGAACCTTTAACGATATTACGCCTATACGTTATACAGCGGCGGCGGGAGACGCGGTTTTTTCTGCCACCAACGGCTCTTCTACACTTACGGTAACAACAACAGCAGATCATGGCGCTGTCACCAATGATTTTGTGACTTTTTCAGGGGCAGTAAGTCTTGGCGGTAATATTACCGCAGCGGTACTTAACCAGGAGTACCAGCTCACTAAGACAGGGGATAAGACCTATACAATCCAAGCCCGAACCGCTGCAACGTCTATCGAAAGTATCACAGTAGATGGACAACTTTCCCCGACGCTGGTTACAGCCAACTCGTCGGATACAGGAAACGGGGGTAGTTCTGTTGTTGGCACGTACCAGATTAATACCAGCTTGGACACTACTATTATAGGCACAGGTTGGGGAGCGGGAGCATGGTCACGGGGAACGTGGGGATCAGCTTCATCTGCAATCGTTGTAACCGATACACTAGGGTTGTGGTCACATGATAACTTTGGTGAGGATTTATTACTTAATCAGCGTAATGGAGACATTTTTTATTGGGATCGCTCTAGTTCAACTCCTACTTATGCAAGGGCCGTGGCGCTTAGTTCCTTATCAGGAGCAGGGGCGACAGATGGAAAAGCCCCGACAGTAGCCCGACAGATCATGGTGTCCGATAATGACAGGCATGTGATCGCGTTTGCCTGTGACCCTGAATCAAGCTTAGGGACGCAAGACCCTCTCCTTATCCGTTTTTCAGATCAGGAAAGCCTGACAACATGGAATGCTTTACCTACTAACACAGCAGGAGAGCTTCGTATTGGGTCTGGCTCCGAAATCATCCAAGCCGTCGAAACAAGGCAGCAAATCCTTGTTTTTACCGATTCATCGCTTCATGTCATGCAATATCTCGGCCCTCCCTTTACTTTTGGGCTGCAAATGATCTCTGAGGCGACTACAATCAGGGGGCCAATGGCGGCAGTTGCTGTTGACGATAGTGTATTCTGGATGGGTAAAAATGATTTTTACGTGTATGACGGCTCGGTAAAAACCCTTCCCTGCACGGTAACGGACTACGTTTTCAGTGATTTTAACCTTGACCAAGCGGAAAAGGTCTTTGCTGCTACGAATACCTCTTTTTCAGAGATATGGTGGTTTTATCCTTCTTCTTCCAGCGATGAAAACGATAGTTATGTCGTGTTTGATTATGACCAGAATATCTGGTTTTATGGAACAATCGTGCGTACAGCGTGGGCCGACAGGGAAGTGGACAACTATCCTATTGCCGCGTCAACGGACGGTTATCTTTACGACCACGAACTAGGTTTTGATGACGGATCAACCGACCCCGCAACAGCTATTTCTGCGTATATTGAGTCCTCGCCGATAGATTTAGCGGAAGGTAATGATTTCAGTTTTGTACGACGAATTATCCCTGATTTAACCTTCAGGGACTCCACGGCAGCTTCCCCTGTAGCCACATTTACGCTCAAAGCCCGAAATTTCCCCGGTCAGAGCTATCAAACCACCGATGATGAAACTGTCACAAGCACCGCTTTAGTGCCTGTTCAGCAGTACACAAATCAGGTATTTGTGCGTCTTCGTGGGCGATCCGTGGCTCTTCGGGTTGAAAGCTCGGATACAGGGGTAGGATGGCGCTTGGGAAGCCCTCGTATTGATATTAGACAGGATGGGGCAAGATAATGTCACGTAATACCCCTATACCGTTTTTCCCTACGCCCCCTGAAGAATATACGCCTTCGTATTTTTCAGAAATAAGCCGTTCATTTACCGTATATGTAAACCAGATCCATAACCCCGGTTTAGGTAGGAATACCACAACGGTCTTTACTGACATACAGTCAGGGAATGACCAAGGACTTGAGGTTGGGACTCTTTTTGAAATCGGCGGCATTGTCCATATAGCCGTAGCCGATATTCTTTATCTTAAAGGCGTGGCGGCGACAGGAGCCGTTGGGTCTGTAACTGTGGTGACGACATGACTAAAACTTGTAATTGCTCTTGTGACGTATGTGGAGATAAATGTAATTGCACCCCCGAAACGTGTAATTGCGCTAATTGCTGTTGCAAAAAAGAAGAAAATGATGATTTGTAATTGTGCAGCAGAGGAAAACTCTGATATAGTGAACAAACCTGCGGAAGAAGCTTCCTCCCTTTCAGGTATTTGTCCTAGATGTGGAAAACCGTGGACGGAGCCAGAAACCCAATCTACGCAGGTTTTTGTCACCGCACCACCCGCCAGTAAGGGTGCAACATAAATGACTTTTCAAACACCAGAACCTTTCGCCGTTCCTGAAGGCGGTTTAGCAACCTTTTTGACCGCTACCAAAGGGTCGTGGGCCGAAGATTCATCTCCTGTTCCAGCAGGGGGGATTTCTAATATATCTCATGCTGCGGATCAGTTAGCGCAATTCGGGCGTAATGGGGATACCTATATGGTACACGCCGCAGAAGGCGAGACGTTTGTGCCGAAAGAAGTTTTGGACGCAAATCCGGGCTTGAAGGAAAGCCTGTTCAGCCAGATGCGAAGCATGGGTATTGAAAACCCTGAACGCTATATTGTAGGAAGCGATTTAAATTCTTTGAACCCTGTAACGGGACAACCCGAATTTTTTCTAAGTAAGATTTTTAAAAGCGTAAAGAACGCCGTAAAAGGTGTGGTGAAAGTTGTTAAGAAAGTCGCACCAATTATACTTCCCTTTGCCATAGACGCTTTCTTACCGGGTCTTGGGACGGTGGCTTCTGGCGCACTAGGCGCAGGATTAGGTACCCTAATCCAAGGAGGTGATATGGGAGATGCTCTCAAATCGGCTGCTTTTGGAGGTCTAACAGCAGGCGCAATGCAGGGCATAAGAAACACGATGGCTGGAAAATCCTTCTTTGGTGAAATGCTCCCCGGAAAAGATCCTTTACGCATAGAAAAAAAGAATTGGATAACAGATATGTTCAGTCCTGGAAGCGCTGTGGAAAGTCCAAATAGTTTAAGTCGCCTGAAACCTGAACTAAAGAAGTTAGGCGAAACAGTTAGTCAATTTGAACGCACCGCCATGAACGACCCGAAAAATGCTGCTTGGCTGATGTCTCCTCATGGGAAACTGACTAGTACCTCTGGGAAACCGACTAGTAGTACCTTTAGGTCAACTGCTCCACGCCCCACTTTCCAACAAGCTTATGACCGACTAAAAAATCCTCCTAGTATGCTAGATTATTTAAAAAAGGGCGAATATTCAAAAGCCTTGTTTGGGGAGACTAATACCCTAGCTGACCTTATGGGTAAATTTCCGGGTTTGGAAGACAAACAATATGAGGCACTTCTTACAACAAACCCTGGTATCGTAAGAAAATATGGGCCGTCTGTTGCTTTAGGGCTTGGCGCAACTGCTGCTTTTGGCGGTTTTGACAGACCTGTGCCTCCTAAAGTAAAATCTATGGCGGAAAAAGCCACAGAACGATACGAAGAAGACCCAGAACGGTACTCCCTGTTGCCTCAAAACTTTACTTATTTTGGCCCTAGACGGGGAACCCCGCGATATGCTTATGCTGCTGCGGGTGGTGAAATGTACCCTGAACGCATTGGTGCAATAGCTGGCCCCGGAACGGGGGTATCTGACGACGTTCCAGCGCTGCTGTCAGACGGCGAATTTGTAATGACTGCCCGTGCCGTAAGAGGAGCCGGTAACGGTTCGCGTCGTAAAGGAGTGCGTCGCATGTACGAGCTTATGCGGCGATTTGAAGGGGGAGCAGTATAATGAGCGACCAGTCAACCGTAAGTCCTTATGATGACCCTGAACTAGGCGCAACTCAAAGAGGGTTAATCACCAGTGCAAGAGAGTTAGCTAGACAGAGAAACGAGGCTCTGGCTTTTTACCAAAGAGAAAGAGATGTCAGAGAACAAGCCCTTGCTGCCCCTGATGACAATACCCCCATAGAGTTCGAGGCAGAAAACGGCAACACGGTAACGCTTCCTGCGTCCCAGATTCTTTCTTTGCCTCGTTTTTCTGAAGCAACCATTTCTTCTTTACAAAGAGGGGTCGTCTCTCCTTACGAGGTTGCCGATCTTGACCCTCTTGAAGTGGCGGCTCGTGCCAGAGCAGGGCAGTTACAGCAGAATTATATCCAGGACTTGGAAGACGCTCGTACCCAATTTGATGATGCCAACTTACAGTTTGATGCAGCAGGAACGACCCTTGGAAGCGCTGCATCACTGTTGACTGATGAAGACTCTGAGCTTGCAGATGCTTTTAAAGGTTTAACTTCAGCCTCTGATCTATTAACAGATAAAACAGGCCAGATCGAAGGTGCTTTCACGGACTTAGGGGATGCCCGTTCCCGTATGAAAGCAAGGCGGGATCGACCCGATGAATACCAAACAGAAGCCAGAGACGAATTACGAAGCGCCCTTACTTCCGCTAAAACACCGACCACAGAAGGTATTGCCTCTCTTAAAAACTTAATCACTAGCATGGAGGGGGTCGGAACGACAGGTGCAGAAGGGATAAGGAAAGCATACACAGACGCAAAACCGTCCTTGACAAGCGCACAAGCCCAATTAGCAGGGCAAGCCCTTTATGGTAGGACAGGAGCAGAAGAAGCCGCCCGTCGTGCCAGAGCATCTACCGCTGCCGCACAGGAAGCGTTGGAAGCAGCCGGTATATATGGGCTGGATCAGGCCAAGGCAGCAGCAGCGGCTCTTGGGGGAACTGGCGCTCAGTTTGATCCATCAGGAATAGCAGCTTTTTACTCCCCTTATCAACAAGATGTTATTGAAAAAACTCTGGCTGACATTAGACGGGAAGGTGATATTGCACAGCAAGCCGCCCGTGCCAGAGCTATTCAGGCAGGTGCTTTTGGGGGTTCGCGGGAAGGCGTTCAATTATCTGAAATGGAAAGAGCTGTTTTAGAGCAACAAGCCCAAACCGCTGCCCAGATGAGAGATGCGGGATACCGTCAGGCTGCCGCGCAAGCGCAGGAAGCGTTTGAAAGACAGCAGGCACGACAACAATCCCTTGCCCAACTAACAGGAGGTCTGGGGCAAGCGGGAGCCGCAACCCGCGCTCAAGCTGCACGAGAGGCTGGAGGGCTGGCACTTTCTGCTGAAGAACTCGCTCAAAGGGGTGCTTTACAAGCCGCAGGAGTTGGTTTACAGGAAGGGGATATATTAGGGCGCATGGGCGCAACCTACGGACAACTTCAGCAATCAGGTGAAGAAGCCGCGCTGCGAGGACAATTAGCTGCACAGACGGCTGCCGCACAAGCCGCCGCGCAAAGAGCAGGTCTGGGACAGTCCCTTGGAGAACTTCAGATGCGTCAAGGGCAGGCTATGGGGCAACTCGGTTTAGGGTATGGGCAACTCGGTCAAGCTGACATAACGACGGCGCGGGATCTTGCCCGAACCAGAGGCGATATGGGCTTCCAGCAAAGTCAGATGATGGCACAACAAGCAGCACAAAGAGGCCAGCTTGGAATACAGCAAGCCCAAGCCCTCGGACAACTAGGAGCGCAACAAGGAGCATTAGGCGGTCAAAGAAGCCTCGGAGGGTTACGCCAAGCAAGTATTGGTGAACTTGAATCAAAACTAGGCACACAAGAAATGTCTAATTTAGCATCTATGGGTAGTCTAGGCCGCACCCAACAACAGGCACTTCTCGAAGCAGACAGGCTTAATACCGCCCAAGAGCAACAACTTCCTTACCAGCAGATAGGGTTTGCCACCGACGTACTCGCTAAAGCACCTTCGGGAACTTCTACAACACAGAACGTCGTTCCGATAGGGACTTCCCCCTTCCAACAGATTGCCGGATTAGGGATCGGGGCTTTGTCAGGACTTGCTGGCGCTAAAAGACTTAACTTATTTTAGGAGATAAAGATGGCAAGGAACATATATGGCAGACCTATGTTTAACGGAGGCACAATCCGTACTGCTCCTAGAAGGTTTCAAGAAGGTACAGAGGTCGTGGCAAATAGCTTTGAGTTTTCTCAACCTACCAACACGGAAGAGATTGTTGAAGACGTAGAAACTTATATAGAAGGGACAGCAGGAAATCAGTATGTTAGAGAGAAGCTAAAAGAGCTTGGACGAGATCTTTGGCTTTTACAAATAGACAAAGACAGAGGGTACGACGTACAGGCAAGACTAAGATCAATGGCTAAAGACGGGAGCTTAGATACAGCCAAAAGATATTACCCAAAGCAAGTTGAAGTGCTTATGCAACCAACAATATCAGAATGGATAATAAGCACTAAGGGAAAAATTCCTGAATTTATCAGAGAACAATTTACGCCTACAAGTAGGTCTTTTGATCCAGAGGCAGCGCGACAAGCTGAACGTATTTTAAATAGAGAACAACTTCCTAAACCTGTGCCTAAACCAGACGCTGCTGACATAAGGGACTTTGCAGTTCCAAAGGAAAAACCTATGACACCTGTACGCAGACAAGCAGGCGGCGGGATTGAAGCGGTTATGCCCGGGGATCTTGGTGCGTTAGTCGAGCAGCCTCCTATGCCTATAGCAGCCCCTCCCCCTGTAGAAGAAGCTCTTCCTAGAGTAGAACAGGCAGCGGCTAATGTAGCTGAAGAAGAAGTAGGAAATTATGCCGCTAATATGATGTCGGGGCTGGATGCCGCAGAGGAAAGCGGTGATCCAGAAGACGCAATAAACGCATTGCGCGGAAACGAATTACCTATTTCAGAGCGCTACGAGGAACTAGCAACCTATGTCGGTGATGATGACGCGGAGAGAACTCCCGAATCGGTGCTGCTTATGGTTCAGCCTACTATTATGCTAACCGAGCAGGGCGCTATGGATAGTGGCATAGGATCTTTAATGCAAGATCTTGTGGGTGAAGTTGAAATGGAAACAGATGTTGGCACACCAACCCCAATGGGCGAGGGTGTCGGGTCATTAATGATGGCTCAAGGGCCATCAGACATGGAGGTTGGGCAAGAGCCTCCTGTAAATTTTAACTACGGCGGACCTGTTCAGAGGTTCAATGGTGAATTTGGATCAGAAGTTCGTAAAGCCGCAGACCAAAGATCAGCGCTTTTGTCTGATTACCTTGGTTTAGGCAAACAAGAAGCACTAGACCAAGAAGCTTTGAATAAGTTACGAGAGACAACTCAAGCCCAAACTTTTTTTGACATAGCTCAAGCTGGATTAAATTTAGCTGCGGGAGATCCTTATAAATCGTTTGCCGAGAACTTTGCTATATCGGCTGCTCCTGTAGCTGCAAATTTATCCGCCAGAGGAGCCGCTTTTGCAAAAGAAGAACGCGACTTAGATAAATTGCGCCGCGCCCAAGAACAAAAAATCAAACTGAGTGCTTTTGAAACGGAGTCAGAAAGGATAGCTAAAAAAGCAGCGCTTAAAGAAAAACGAGGTTATGAGAAAAAACTAACTAAAGAAGAACGAGCTTGGGAAGAAGAACAAGCTGAAAAAGAGCGGGAAAACAAACTAGCAGTAGCAAAAGCAAAAAAAGGAGGTCCGAAAAAAAATTGGTACGGTCACCGAAAGTTCGGTTGGAAACTACTGACTGAAGAGGAGGCGAGGGCAGATACTAAAAATATTATTCCAGGTTTGGTTGCTAAGGTTGGAACTGGAGTGCCTAAACCACGAACTTTATTAAAAGATTCGCCAATAAGTAGGGGGTTCTTACAGGCGGCTGACAGCACTGATAAGATACCCGACTTATATGTAAGCATTGCTACCGACCTTGTACTCAATGCTCCTACAAGACAACCGCCGATAAATGTAGAGATTAGCGCTGAAGGTGTGTCACCTACTGCCCAAAGACCAAAACAGGACCGTTTTTTACGAGCCGCTAAAAAAATACTGGATAGAGATTATTTAACACAAAACAAGATTCTTGATGACAAGGGTGCCATTTCCAAGGACGTTAAAGAGCTTAACAAGGATCAAGTAAGTACGCTTGTTAAGCTCAACTTTCCAAATATGGAGGACATACAAAAGATAATAGAGGAACCATTGCCTTCAAAGATGTTTGGTGCATTGAAGACTACGTTTGGTGCATTATGGCCTTCGCAAGCGGGAGGAGAAAATGTGGAAAACAGAAATGCTATAAAACTCTTCGACCATATGTGGAAGCAGTATATATACCAAAACCTTCCGAGACTTTCTAAACCAGAAAGGGAGGGAATGGCAGACCTTTTTACAGGTTTGTGGCCTACACTTCAAAAAACCCCGGCAGACGCAAAAAAATATGTAGAAATAACACTAATACCTCAACTAAATAATTATATTGAGAATATGACAAACTTTATTAAGGCAAGGAACGAAGAAGGCGAAAATACAGTACAGGAAACTCTAACTCTTAGACAGCTTCAAGCGATGAGGGAACCTTGGCTTCAGTATATTGCAGGAGAAGATAACAAAAGCAAAGCGTTTAACGCAAAATCGGATGCTGTGCGGAAAAAAGAACGTAGAGACAGTGGGCTTTATGGCCCTTCCAAAAATCCTAACAACACCGGAAGATCGTACATAGACACGGAACAGTTTAATCAAATGCAAAAAATAGGGAAAACACCGTAATGGCTTCAGAATCTATTCCTCCGTTAGAAGTAACTATTCGACCTGATAATTTCAAGTATGCGGAAAACCCTTTTGCTTTAGAGGAAGAATGGCTTAGAGCATTTGACCTACAAGCAGAGATTGATAGAAAAACCCCTGTTGGTGATATAACCCAAGACCTTTTGGAAAGGTATAATGCGGCGGCCCGTAAAAACGACCAGTATAACCTAGATGCTTTGCGATCTTACGGGTATACAAACGCTCAAATTATTAGGCAACTTCTTGCAGAGGCGAATCTCCCTTCTGAGGCGGTTGAAAATCTGCCTATGGAAAAGGTTCCTTACGATGCCGCCGAGATTTTGGAACTAGGGCTTACAGAAACTGAAGCGGCTAAATTTCAATTAGAAAAGTACGCAGAAGCAAACGCTTTAAACCCAGAGGGACTATACGAAAATCGTAAAAAAGAAGGTATGACTGATACGGAAATACTTATAGATATTTCTCCTGAAGGTTTTTTAGAACAAAAACAAGACGCTGCACGACGGATAGCAAGAGATGCCATCAAAGCCGGTGTCGGAACGGCTGCTGGAGCAGTCGCTCTTTCTACTTCTTGGGCAACTTGGCCTTTTGCTGCTCTTGCGGTTGTTCCAGCAGCGTATTTAGCTACCAGAGAAGGTGTGGATTTTGTTTTTGACGAGTTGTTTGGCCCAGAAAAACAAAGAACCCCTGACCAACAAGCAAATGCAGATTATTGGAGGGCTTTATTAGACGGAGGTACTATAGCTATATCTCCACACGGGTTTGTTAGCAAACAGATAGGAGACAAAGGAAAAGTAGCGTTACGTCCTTTAGGAAGGCTTGCCAAAAAAGATTTGCTTGGTCTTAAAGCTAAAAAAGACATACACAGCGCCCCTACTAAAAGACAAAATACAATAAACAAAATAAAAGGCTTTATGAAGGAAATGCCTTCATCAATAGGAACCTCAGCAGTAAATGCTCCTATACGTTTTCTGGGAGCAGAAGGAGCCGCCGTTTATGTGCCTGCGGAAATAGGTCAGTACTGGCAAAAAAGATACCCTAGTGAAAAAGGTAAGCAAATGGCTCTTGAAACAGCCGCTGGATTTGCTACCCCGCTTCTTTGGACCACCAGTATTGCAGGAAATATAGGGCGGGAAGTTCCTCTTTTTTTAAGGAAATATGCAAACAAAGAAGAAACAAAAGTAGGTTTAGCTATTCTAAGAATGCTTAACGACGCGGGACAAAGACGACCTGGAGCCAGTATAAAAAACGCTGATGATTGGTTTAACACAGACAAAGTGATAGAAGCGTTAAGATCAAAACCAGAAGAGCTTAGTGAACTCTTGACGATAATGAGAACGCAAAAATTAACAGAAGCTACAGAAAGGCTTAAATTTCTTAAAGAAAGCGGGGCAAGTGAAAAAGAAATTAATAGCGTCCAGAATTACGTTGACAAAATTGAAGACATAGCCGTTGGCGATCCTATAAAAGATACGTTAGGAATGCGCCTTGCGGCAGCGGGGTATGAATCAGAAATAATTCAACTTATTGAAAATCATGTAAAAGATTCTATAAAGGGATTAGGACAAGAAGTAGGTAGAGCCTACGAAGACTCCCTTAGAGCAATGGCAGCTTTTGCGGAGTTAAGCTCGGACCTAGCCCAAAAAACAGGTTTTTCCACAGAAACAATGAAAAGTTTGTATGATGCCAGAAAAAATTTGGTGACTACCGTTTTAGAAAGGGACTTAGAGCTTAAATTATTAAACGCACAAAGACAAAATCAAAAAATAACTTTGACAAATAAAGATGTATCAGACGCTGGCAATGATTATTTGAATATTGTCCAAGCCAATTATAAGAACGCAAGAGAAATACAAGGGCAAAAATTTGAAAATTTGAAAAACTATGATGATCTTATACCTCTTACGGAGTGGGTGAAACAGCACGACAGCCTTATAGAAGACTTAAAAGTAGGGGATACCACCTTATTGGCATCTTTCTCCCAAGAAGCACAGAATGTTATAAATGCTTTAAACACCGCAGCTAAATCAGGAGGGCTTCCTGCAAAAGAACTAGCGACGGTTCATCGGATATTAAATAATGAAATAGATGGGGCTTCACCAGAAGCACAAAGACAGCTTTATAAGTTACGACAAGGACTCGAAAATTCTATGGGTTTTTATAAAAACCAATTAGAAGAAATCGGCAAGTCAAATAATTTGACGGAATCGCAAAAAGCTATTCACGACGCTTTTTCTTATACAGAATCTGTAAATGACGTTTTTCAAAGAGCTTTTGGCATACAAAAAATACTGTCCTCGGATAAAGGTGAAGAATTAGCTAAAACCATACTTTCAGGAGGGACTTATCCCACTAGTGAAAAGATAGAAACTTTAACCAAAGCTTTTAAAGCTTTTGATCCGCAACTAGATTTGTTTGACCAAACTAAGATTGCTTCTCCTGCATATACAAAAGCATTGTTTTTTAAACTAGCAGCTAACGATGCGTTTCCACCAGGTGAAGACCAAGTACGTCGTTTTAGTCAAGAAAGACTAAACGCTTTTTTAAATAAGTGGAGGAGTTTAACAGGAGATGAGCCTGATTTGGAAATGCAAGGCGTAATCGACGACATAAAAAACGCTAGTTCCGCAGAGTCTGTTCTTAAAGAAGCACAAAATAGATTAGCGAAAATAGATAGCGAATTAGCATTACTAGGGAGGTTTTCTAATACTGAAGACGCTACACAAATTTTTACAAATCTTTTCCAAGAAGGGGAAAAAGGCAGTTTTCCCCAAAGAAGGTTTAGAAATTTTATAGACGAAGTTCTGGAAACCGCCACTCAAGCGAGAGATGAAGTTTCTTTACAAGAAGCAAAAAACGCAATTCGTTCGTTGGTTATGGACCAAAGCTGGCGCTTGGCAGGAGGTCCAGAAGGGGCTTTTAGCCCCACAGAGTACAAAAAACTTTTATTGGACCCTCTTACTCCTGGGGGGAAAAGCACCGTAAGTATATTACGGGAAAAAGAGATATTGTCTCCTACAGAAGTAATAAACATGAGAAAAATGTTGTCAAGAGCCTCTCATATTGAAAGACTAGCTGTAAAAGCCCTTAAAGACCCAGACTCACTAGGTGAAGTTGATATTTCCTTACTAGAAAACATCGGGTATATAGGTCCGCTAATGGCTACTATAATGGGGTCGGCTATTACTACGGGTATGTATGATAGATTGTTACAATTCCCTCCCGCAAAGGCTTTTTTAGGAGCTTCTGGTAAATTAATTGTTGCAGCAAGAGGTGCTAACATAGCGAATAAAATTCTGGCAAAAACCTCTAAAAACCGAAAAAAAACCATTTGGGAAAGAGCTATATTAGACCCAGAATTTACTGCTTTATTGTTAGAAAAAGTCAAAGACCTTCCTCCAAATGCAGACACTTCTTTAGCGGACAGGCTTATATGGAATCCTATGTTTAGAAAACTTCACGCTTATGCTGTAGAGAACATGGGGGAAATCGCAGAAGACATGGACGTTAGTGAAATATACGAAACCGGGGAAAGCAAGGAAAAAGGAGGACCTAGTTTAGAAGAGCGTTTAAAGGACAGGTATCGCCGTTCGTGGGGTCGTGAATCCCTTTCCCCCCCTGTTATGGTTCCTACCAGCAAAAAACCTAAACCCGTCGGGCCACTGTCAGGTAAAGTCAGCACTGACGCTGCACGTAACTACGCTGCTCTAAACCCTAATGATTTAATCTCTCCGTTATTATCACGGCTTGGTTAGGTGTGGTGGTTAGCCCAGTGTATATTTCCATTATGGGGGTCTACATAAGCAAAAACAACGCCTAATTTTTTCTGTGTCCCGGTTCTAAGCCGCGCAATACGGCTTGGTTTCTTTCTGTCTTTTAACAATCTTTTAGAATCAGTTTTTACATCTACCATCAAAACTTCTGGATTCGGCTCTGGTTTAAGAGCTATGATGTCAGCAGGGCCATGTGCAAAATCATTACTGTAGATAAAGTAACCTTTATTCAACAAATCCAATTTTACCAGGGTTTCTGCGGTGTTTCCAACTAAATGTGTGGAAGCAGCGTTTCTCGGTATCTTATGGTTATTCTGTATCATTTTCTCTCCAGTCGCCGTATTTTCTTATTTTAAAGCGAGTCGAAAAAATAAAACAAGACCTTATTGACTATCTTATAAAACTGTGTATTGTGCATACAGGCTTAAAAAATCATGGACTTAGCCTACTCAAATTTGATGACTTAGGAAAGGAGTTAAGATGGAAAAATCAGTTGCTGATATATTCGAAGAGTACGCTCAAACTGGTGAGCAAGGAAGTTCCAGCATTGAAAATGTTTCTGAGGAAGGATTATCTAAGGTTTCTCTTATTGCACACCAAGCAAGGAAAAAAGAATCCGAAATCGAAGATACTGAGAAACTTCTCAAGAAGCTTAAATCCGAACATCACAAAATAGTTACAGAAAACTTACCAGATATAATGGCTGAGTTGAATATGACTGGAATTACTCTTAATGATGGGAGTTCAATATCTGTAATACCCACTGTGGGATGCCATATTTCCCAAACTAATAAGGAGCAGGCTCATAGCTGGCTCCGAGATAATGGTTATGGGGATATTATTAAAAGTGATGTCAGTGTTAGTTTCAGGAAAGGTGAGGACGGAAAAAGGGCAGATTTTATAGAGCTTGCTGAAGCCCAAGGTCAGTCCATCACAACTAAAGAATCGGTACACCCTTCTACGTTGAAAGCGTGGGTTAAAGAAGAAGTAATTCAACAAGGGAAAGAAGTACCTGTGGACCTTTTTGGGGTCTATTCAGGACAAAAAGCAGTAATCAGTAAAAACAAGAGAGGATAAAATCATGGCTAAAACAGCAGTCGTAAAAAAGAAAGTTCAGGAAGTAGTATTATCGAACGTAGACCAGTTATTTGAAGAAAACGCTGGAGCAGGATTAGCAACCGCCCCCAGAGACAATGTGGTTCCGTTAATCAAGATTATTCAGGATCAGACAAAAGCTGACGTTAAAAAAATTCTCGATGATGCTGGAGGCAAAACCGGGGATTTATACAATAATGTTTCTTACGAAATCTACGATGGGGATCAAGGTTTAATTGTTGTGCCGTGCGCCTACAACCGAAGATATTTTGTATGGGGGGGCGGAGACTTTGAAGGAAAACCCCCGATTGCCGTCTACACGCCCGAAGACAAACTTCCAGAGATAGAAGGCAATGCCCAAAATCCGGACGATAGAAAACAGTATATCAAAGGAGCAGGCGATGGATCTTATCTCGAAGAGCAAGCAAATCATTTTGTTCTTGTGTGTAAGGAAAACGGTCAGTACGAACCTGCCATCGTCGTTATGAAATCGTCTCAATTTAAAAACTCCAGGCGATGGAACTCAATGATTAATTCTCAGACTCGTGAAGGCAAAAATGGTATCTTTACGCCTCCACGATACGCGAATAAATACCTCCTTAAAAGCACTGATGAGACAAACGCCAAAGGTTCTTATAAAGGTTTTAATGTATCTCATTATTCTCAAGTGAATGGGGATGAGCAGCATTTAGTAGAACGAGCTATTTCTTTTGCGAAATCTGTGGAAGAAGATAATGTATCTAACGCGAGTTTCAGCGAAGACAATAGTGCCTCAAATAAAGAGGACGACAACGCAATTTCTAAAATCGTAGGCTAAGAGGGCTAGGCGGCGAAAGCCGCCTTTCCTTTGTTGTGCTATGAGTGACCAAACTCGTAAATATTTGGAGTGTTTTTCGGGTCTGACCGATGCTTATTCTATCTTGTTTTACAAAGGGAACACCCCTAATGAAAGAGGCAAGAGAGAAAGCTACAATATAGTTTACTCGAAAAACGAAGAAGGTGACTTTGTTGATAAAAAAGGGAATATAAAGCCGACTATTGAAGAGGCAATAGAGTCTCACTTAAACGGAACAGGGTCGAGCGTCGGGATTTTCCCCACCACCCGGAAGAATACTTGCTCTTTCGGGTGTATTGATATTGATGAATACACTGAATTAAATCCTCTCGACATTATTAAAAAAATAGAGAAATTAAACCTTCCTATTGTTTTGTTCCGATCGAAGTCTGGTGGCGTACATGCTTACCTGTTCTCAAAGCCGGGGGTTAGTGCTTCTACTATGCAGTCAGCCCTTAAAAACCTTAGTTCTTTATTAGGATTTTCTACTTCTGAAATTTTTCCTAAACAAGCAGAACTTCTTCCGAACGACGTTGGCAACGGCTTGAACGCTCCTTATGAAAACCATTTAAACCCCACCAGGTATGCTTATAAAGAAGATGGGGAAGCCGCCACCCTCGCAGAGTTTTTCACTCTTTATGATACAAACGTCCAAACGCCCCAACAGATCGAGGCTCTTGGGGCTTTACAACCAAAAGAGCTAGATATTTTTAAAGAAGGGCCACCGTGCTTGGTTATTCTTACAGAGGACGGTAAGAAGATTTCAAAAGGTAATAGGAATAACGCTTTGTTCAACATAGGCGTTTATCTGCGTAAACGGTTTCCAGAATCATGGGATATGGAAATTTACGACTACAACAAAAAATGCATAGATCCACCCTTAAATAGAACTGAGATAGAAGCCTTAATTAAAAGTCTGAACGTCAAAACATATGGATATAAATGCAACGATCAGCCTATCTGTGATTTTTGTAATAAGTCCTTGTGCTTAACACGTAAATTCGGGGTCGGTGGAATTGCAACTTGCGCTATTACGAGTTTACGGAAGTACGATTCAGAACCTCCGCTATGGGTCGTAGATGTTGATTCAAAAGGATTGGAACTGCAAACCGATCAGTTGTTGGAACAACCTAAATTTCAGAAAGCAGCTTTGGAACAATTAAATGTGTTACCCCCTTCAATGGCAAAAAAGGACTGGGAAGAAAGGATCGCGGATCTTTTAAATGAAATGGTAGAATATCACGCCATCACAGCAGCCTCAGAAGAGGTTTCGATAAGCGGTCAGTTTAAAGAACATTTAATAACCTTTTTACATTCTCAACTAAGCGATACAAAAGAAGAGATTTTACTCCGTCGGCCTTATTACGACGAAGAAAAACACGAGTATATTTTTAGGCTACAGGATTTGGACAGTTACCTCAAACGTCAAAAATTCATACATTATAAAACGCGAACCGATATTTCTGCGCGGTTAAGGGAGCTAGGAGCAGAATCCATCACGATCAGGCTTAAAAACAAACCAAGTGTAAGGGCTTGGAGAGTCGATGAGTTAGAGCCACACGACGAAGTTATAGTAGATGCTGCTGAATTTAAGGAAGAGGATACTCCATTTTGATTATAAAAGTATTCGGCCCCCCCGGTTGTGGAAAGACCACCCGATTGTTAAACGAGGTTACAGATCGTTTGGAATCTGGCGTTCAACCTTTGAGAATAGGGTATCTTGCTTTCACTAAAAAAGCAGCTTCGGAAGCACGACAGAGAGCTATTAAACTTCTGGGTTTAAACGACGACCAAGCTGACGAACAACTTTTCTATTTCAGAACGCTTCATTCTCTCTGCTATCAACAAATGGTAATAGACAAAAAGGTAATGACGGAATCCGACTATCGGAAATTCGGAGAGCGGGTAAACCTCAATTTTGAAATTAATATAGACGAGGAACGCCGAACCAAAACCAACAACCCTTTAATTTCTTTGTTGTCATTATATCGACTGAGGCTTAATACATTAAGACAAGAGTATAATAGAACCAACCTTTCGCAAACATGGGCAGAAGTTGATTATCTCAACAGAAGTTATCAAGAATTTAAAAAAGCTTTTAGGCTAATCGACTACACTGACATGCTTGTAGAGTTTGAAAAACAGATGCATTTAGTATTACCTACCGGGTTCAATTTAATTTGTATCGATGAGGCTCAAGACCTTTCCCCTCTCCAATGGAAAATCGTACAAAAACTAACCAACCATACCCAGGATTTGATCCTTGCAGGCGACGACGATCAAGCCATTTACGGATTTACAGGAGCCTCACCAAACCACTTTTTACAATTTGACGGAGAAGTAGAAGTTTTATCACAATCGTACCGGGTGCCACGAGCCGTCCATAAACTGATTACTTCAATTACAGACCGCATTCCACGAGATAAAAGACAACAAAAAACATACTTGCCACGCCAAAAGGAGGGTATGGTTAAACACATTCACGAAATTTCTGAAGTAGATTTTAGTTCTGGTGACTGGCTTATTCTCGCACAGGCGAATTACATGCTCGATTCTGTTTCCGAAGATCTGAAATCAAGCGGATACTTGTTTATGCGAAACGGCGCAAGGAGCATAAGTTACAATTTGACAACAGCTATTATTACATGGGAGCGTTTGCGAAAAGGAAAAGAAGTGTCAGCGGAATCCGTAAAAATCATGTATAAATACATGTCAGGAAATAATAAAAAAATAAAGAGGGGGTTTAAAAAACTAAAGATCGAAGATGACTTATATGTTTCTTATGACGACCTTGTTTTAAATCATGGTCTGCTGGCTCCGATTGAAGAGATATGGTCCGAGGCTCTTGACAGTAAAAGTATTGAAGTAGACAGGACATATGTAACGAGCATTTTAAGAAAAGGAGATGACTCATTTCATCTAAAAACCCCTCGTATTCAACTTAGTACAATCCACGGCGCAAAAGGTGGAGAAGCAGAAAACGTAATTGTTTTTTTAGATCTGACTACGGCGAGTTTGCACAACAATAATTATGAGAACGAAAGAGTTTTCTACGTTGGGTTATCCCGACCCAAGGAAAATTTATATCTAGTACAACCACGGGATTATGGAAGGAGTTTTCAGATATGATGAATCGAGACAAAATCCTGCTCGAAGCACAAAGATTAATTAACACTGAGCGTCAAGAAGTTTACGGACCAGCTTTGGAAAATCACACGGATATAAAAGCGATGTGGCAAGTTGTAATTGACAGGTGTGAAGGAGAACTAAAGCCTCACCATGTCGCACTGATGATGGCTCTTTTAAAAATTTGCAGGGTGTGTCGAACTGAAACGCATATGGATTCATTTGTTGACGCGGCAGCGTATATCGCATTATCTGGAGAAATGTCACAAAGTCAGGACGAGAATCAACTAGAGCTTTTGAATTAAGTATGCGTAAACATTTGTCTGATACACTTGATTTTGGAAAAAAGGCCGAAGGAGAGTGGTCAACTCCCGAACTTTCGGAACTTCCTAATATAGATCAGCCGATACGTTATCTTGCCTTGGATGTTGAGACAAACGACCCTTTATTAAAAACGCATGGACCTAGTTGGAAGTTTCCCCGGCAGGGGTTTATTTGTGGCATCGCCCTTGCTACAGCAGACTGGGAAATTTACTTGCCCATCCGGCATGATTCGGGTGGGAATCTTCCTGTGACATCCGTCAAGAAATACGTGCAAAAAGCGATAGATAATACGGAAAATTTAATTTGTCATAACGCTAGTTATGATCTGGGCTGGCTAAAGCGGGAAGGGTTCAAGGTAGACGGCCCGCGGATTATTTGTACCATGGTGACCGCTGGATTGTTGGAAGATAGATACAGTTTAAGTTTAAACTCCGTCGCCTTCGATTACTTAGGAAGGATCAAAAGCGAACAAGACCTTAAAGATGCTTCGGCATCTTTTGGTTTTTCCGACCACAAGGCGAATCTTTATCGGCTCCATAGTTCGTTCATAGGGGAATATGCAGAACACGATGCTCGACTATGTTTTGATCTGTTTACTCAAAAACAACAATCAATGATTACAGAACAGGATTTGAATGAGGTTTGGGAACTGGAATCCGATTTACTACCCATCCTGGTGGAGATGACCTTTCGTGGTATACGGCTAGACATAGACGAAGCAGAAAAAACTAGAGAGATTATTAAGAAGCGTGAAAAACAAACGCTCTCTAAAATTAAAAAGCTGACCAACACTAACGTAGAAATCTGGGCAGCTCGTAGTATTGCCAAGGCTTTTGATGAACTTGGGCTAGAGTATCCACGAACAGCAAAAAGTAAAGAACCTTCTTTTACCAAGAACTTTTTGTCCGAACACGAACACCCCCTTGCTGCTTTAATTCTAGAAGCACGGGAACTAAACAAAGTATCAGGAACTTTCCTTGACGGTTTGTTAGAAAAGGCGTGTGTCAACGGTCGAATCCACCCTGATATACATCAAATAAAATCTGAAGCAGGGGGAGCTATTACAGGAAGGCTGTCTATGTCAAACCCCAACGGCCAGAACTTTCCTGCTCGAAACAAAGAGGTCGCCGGATTAATTCGCGCTTTGTTTTTGGCTGAAGAGGGAGAGAAGTTTTGTTCAATAGATTACTCACAGCAAGAACCCTTAATCCTTTTGCATTACGCAAAAATCTTAGGCGACCTCAGAAATGATCCTATACCGGGCGTTCAGCAATTTGTAGATTCGTTCCATAAAGATGATAGTGTTGATTTCCACACGCTTGTTTCACAGGTTGCTTCAATCCCTCGAAATACCGCGAAAACTGTAAATTTGGCTTTGATGTATGGAATGGGAATTTCAAAACTCGGCCAAGCGTTGGACTTAACTTTTGAAGACGCTAAAGAACTTATAAAAAGATACCATGCTGAAATACCTTTCGTGAAGGAAGTTTCCACCTCTATTCAAAACCGTCTAAAGTCTCCTGCATCCAACGGGAGTATCCGTTCGTTAAAAGGAAGAAAGTCACGTTTCGACAAATGGGAACCAGCAGGCTGGTCTAAGCAAATACAGAAATCATTTAATCTAAAAGAAGCTATAGACTTCTATGGCCCGAATACGCAGTTACAACGCTCTGGTTTATATCGCTGTACTAATCGATTAATCCAATCTTCGGCGGCTGATATGACCAAGCAAGCGATGGTTAATATCTATAAAAACCACGGTAAGATACCCCTGCTCTCTATCCATGACGAGCTTGCTTTTTCGGTGGAAGGAAAAGCAGAAGCTGAAATGCTCTCTAAAGAAATGGTAGAAGCTATTCCCCTGGAAGTGCCTATTTCTACAAGCATTAAAATAGGTGAAAACTGGGGAAATATTAAAGAAATAAATGGTGTTTAATGTTATATAACGCAGATTGTTTAAACATTCTTCAGAAACTTATTGATGATGGAGTACAGGTTGATTCTGTTGTTACAGACCCGCCATATCATTTACAGTCTATTGTAGATAGGTTTGGTAAAACATCTGTTGATGATGATACCTATACATCTGAAAAAGTTAGGAATGGTGCAGACGGTTATTCAAGACTTATTCGCACAGGTTTTATGGGACAAGAATGGGATGGTGGAGATATTGCATTTCGCAAAGAGACATGGGAACTTGCACTCAAACTTATGAAGCCCGGTGGTCATTTACTTGCATTTTCCGCCTCTCGGAATTATCACAGAATGGCAGTTGCAATAGAGGACGCTGGTTTTGAAATTCGTGACCAATTAATGTGGTTGTATGGAACTGGGTTTCCTAAGTCACTTAATCTTGGTGATGGATGGGGAACTGCACTCAAACCTGCACATGAACCTATTGTGATGGCAAGAAAACTTATTGAAGGAACAAACAAAAATAACAAAGAAAAGTATGGAACTGGTGGCATCAACATTGATGGTTGTAGAATTGAGGGTGACACCAATCTAAAAACTAGAGTAAGAAAGGCTGGTTCCGAATTTGGTCAAAACTCTGGTTGGAATGACCACAAAAATGTAGACACAATATATGACCCCTCAAAAGGTAGATTCCCTGCCAATGTAATACATGATGGATTGAAAGAAGATTGGGCAAGATACTTCTATTGTCCAAAAGTATCCAAGTCCGAAA
>VTLG01001014.1_pt1 | contig 21424 bp, 22 predicted proteins | sample 4694571 | NCBI WGS metagenome assembly VTLG01 (sample SAMN12604809, study PRJNA352737) | marine metagenome | biome: ENVO:00000447; feature: ENVO:00000209|ENVO:00000569|ENVO:01000036; material: ENVO:00002151; isolation source: viral sequences binned using virsorter ... | reverse complement strand
ATCAGTTACTTTAACTTTGATCTTTGATGGATCTTTAAGTTTAACTTTAACTTTCTTTGCTTCTTCTATAAATTGTCTGTAAGTTGTCATTGTTAGTAACCTCCTGAATTTCCGCTAGATGAACCTGTACCACTAGATGAAGTTGTTGCTGATCCGTACTGATTGGTTGTGGTACCTATATCAGAGGATACACCTGCTGTAGCAGTAGTTGCTACTGTGCTTCCATCTGCTAAAACGTCACCTTCATTAATACTAGCAGCAGATGTATCAAACGTCCTAGATGAGTAATCCGCTTCTGAAGCGAAATCAACAGAACTTGATTGACCGATATTTGTGCTATAAGTTGGTTTGACGCTAATAAACTGCTCTTGCACAGTATTCTTAGATCTCTTAATTTGACTTTCTGTGTCAACTTCAGCATTTGGAAGATATTCGACCAAATTGGCAAATTCTTCTACAAACCCATTTATGTATTCTTTCCGTAAAAGGTAAATATTGCGTTTATAGTCATTTTGCTGTGATTCGTGATCATAGACAGATATGGGTCTAACGATCTGATCTTTAGGAATTGCAGTTCCATCAGGTCTGGTATAAGACCAGTTTTCAGAAACAACACGACCTTCTTTAACTAATGTTCTACCTCTACTATCTAGGATTTTCTGAGTAACCCAATGATGGATAGAATCAGCATCCTCATCATATTCACTATCAATGTATCTTTCTAACTCATCTTCAGACATGGGCCATTCATCGTATACATTTATAATATTGTTAGTAAGCAATACAACCCAATCTAAGTCCATATCACCATATATTTCCAAAGCAACTTGATCAGGTCTTTGGTTGTTTTTAATTGTATATTGAGAAAACCCTAAAATGATGTCATCTAGGTTTTCACGGATTTTAATCCTTCTAAAGATGTTTTTAGCTAATTTGAAAGGATCGACGTTATTAGTCCTATAACTAGATACCCTTACTTCTACGTTTGGTAGATACTCGAAATAACTCATTAACCTATGCTCCCTGAAGTAAATGGTCCAAAGTCTCCTATCATATCTTCCATTTTCTGTAACCAGTCAGCAGCAGATTGAGAATTATTACTCTCTATTTGCTCATTACTTTGTCCACCATAGGCATTGAATGATGGTCCATAAGTTTCCTTTGTAAGGAATGATGTTTCGCTAAATTCTAGAGTTAAATTATATTGTAAAGCACCGAAATCTATATCTCGACTACCATTCATGGTTGATCTTAGTGAAGTGTAGTTTGGCATATCTACAGTCATATTCTTTAATACCATTTTTGTTGGAAACTGCATGATTGCACTTAATATTCCACCTTTACCACCAGTGCCAGGATTATCAATAGTCTCGTCACCACCACCCTTATCAGTGTATCTAACGATTTGGGCACGGAAGTATTCTGGTATTGTCAACCAGTTTTCTGTCCCTTTACCTGGTAATGAGAATTTCCTGAATAGTTGCACAATATTGTATATCGTGCTTGCATCATCAGCACTCTTTGGTATTAATTGCCAAGTCCATGAGTGTGTTCTGAAACCTGCTTGACCTTTATATACTGCTTGAGCATATGGGTTGAATATTTTCTTACCTACTAGAGAGGTTAATGCTGCTGTATCAATATTACCACCTTGACCTGTTGCAGATAATGCTGTATTGATTACCTTAGATGCAGCAGTATATCCTACTTGTGGTACCGCAGCCTGCGCTGCTTTTGATATTGCTGCTGCCGTTTCATCATTACCAAAGTCTATTGTACCTTCTCCACCTAGACCTGCTGACTTAGCAGCATTAAGAGCAGCATTACCAGCTGGACCTAGAGTAATAGCTTCCCAGTTTTGTGATTGTTGCTCTTTTAAAGTGGTTGGTAGATATAGATATATTGAGGATGTGCCGTCTACTAAGGTATTTGATTTCTGGTCAAATATATCAAATTTTAGATAATCTATTACTTTAGTTGGGAAAGCTGCACCATCTCTGATAGCTTCTCTACTACTTGAAGAATTAACGCCTATCGGTTTAGCTTTCGGAAATACTAATGCCATGAGTTACAAGGGAAAATTTAGACCATCAAACAAACATAAGTACAAAGGTGATCACACTAATGTTATTTATAGGAGTTTGTGGGAAAAGAAGTTTATGCACTGGTGTGACAGAAATAACAACGTATTGGAGTGGGGCAGTGAAACGATTATTATTCCTTATAGGAGTCCCTTGGATAATAGGACTCACCGTTATTATCCTGATTTTTATGTCAGAGCGAGAACAAAGAGTGGAGGAATCTCTAAATCCATCGTTGAGATTAAACCAGCTTCACAGACTAAACCCCCTAAACGCAAATCGCAGAAGGCAAGGACTTTTCTAACAGAAGTCAAGACTTGGAATGTAAATAGTGCTAAATGGAGAGCAGCAAGACAATATTGTGCTCATAAAGGATTTCAATTTATTATACTCACAGAAAAACACTTAAATGTATGAGTATCTTCACAGACGTAAAAGACTTAGCAGGAGGAGCAAACCAGTCTAAGCAATGGTATAGAGAGCAACTTCAGTATGGATTAGAAGATTATACTGGTGCCTTTACTGTTGGAGACATAGTATTCTTCAATTATTCAGCTCAGACACCAAATTTAAAATTCTGGGATACATTCCCTATGGTACTAATCACAGATGTTGATTATCAGAATATGAGATTCTCTGGCGGGAATATGCATTATTTGAGACCAAACAGTAGGAAAAGTATGGCAACTACATGGGCTGCTGGTAGTATTTCATATCCTATGCGTTGCCATCATAAATACTTAATGTCTAGTGTGACTAGAGCTTATAATGTACCGCAAGATGAATTAAATGACATGACACCACTTCCAGTAGAGCAATTTGTTATTAGACCAGCAGGTCTAGGAAGAACTATGGAAGTACCAAGCAGCATAATTTGGAGTAGACTCAAATGAGCATGAATAGTTTTGCCACCTTTAGAGATCTGGTGGTATCAGGAAAGAGAGAACCTTCTAGGTCCAATCTTTTTGGTGTCAAGATATATTTACCTACATGCATACTAGCTAATGAGGCAGGTATTAAGGGTGATCAAAGAGATGCTGCTATAGCAATTAACTTTCTCGCTGACTCAGTTTCAGTACCTGCTAGGAGAATACAAGGAGAGCAAGTTAAAGCTGGGTGGCAAGGTCAAGCATATAATGTTGCGAGAGAGCAACAGAATGGTCAGATGGATATTAGTTTCGTAGTAGATAAGAAGTTATTTCATCGAAAATTCTTTGAGCAGTGGATGAATTGGACAGTTGCTGACCAAGAAAATAGGGCAACTCTATATGATGAGTATACAACTAATATAATTATTCAGAAGTGGGAGATTGCATCACCTGTTAACTGGCAAGGTATTAGTGAATCTGGTAAACAATATACACAGAGACTTAATATGGTTACAGGTGTTTGGCAATTCTTTGCAGCATGGCCTACTGACATGGGAGGATTATCATTTAATAATGGTCCAACCAGTTTAGTTAAGTTTACTACCAAATTCAATTATGAGAGATATAGATTTGATACTGTGGGTGAAAATGAATTAAATTACGACACTCCAGACAAATTTATCAATAGTGCTACTAATGATATTGGATTAGTTGGATTAAGTGGCAATCAAGTAGAAGCAGCTCAGTTTGGTGTCTAAATAGAAATATAATAATGCAATCGTTATGCCATTACCTAAGTTAGCTATACCTGAGTATGAAGCGACCTTACCTGTTACAGGTACTAAAATATCATATAGACCATTCCTAGTTAAGGAAGAGAAACTACTCTATCTCGCTATGGAGTCGCAAGACAACAAGCAGATGGTCAAAGCAGTGAAGACTATAATCAAAAATTGCACCAATCTTAAAGGAAAGGTAGAGAATCTCGCTACTTTCGAGATTGAATACATCTTCCTTAAGATAAGATCTGTTGCGGTTGGTGAGACAAGTGAATTTAAGGTCACATGTCCAGATGATGATAAGACAACAGTTACTGTTGAGGTACCTCTCGCAGATGTTACTTGTATTATCCCCGAAGGGCACAATTCTAAGATTCAATTGGATGATAATGTTGGTGTGGTGATGAAGTATCCTTCATTGGATGTATTCATTCAGCAAAACCTTAGTGATAATCCTGATATACAAGACATCTTTGAATTAGCTGCTAGTTGTATTGATCAGGTGTTTGATAAAGAAGAAGTTTATGATTCCTTTAGTAAAGCAGAAGCACTTGAATTCCTTGAGAATTTGAATGCAGAGCAGTTTCAGAAGGTACAAGCATTCTTTGAAACTATGCCTAAGTTATCTCATACAATTGAGGTATATAACCCTGAGACTAAGAAGAAGAGTGATTTAACTTTGGAAGGACTAGCAAGTTTTTTCGAGTAGCGTTAATGCATGACAGTCTTGAGAATTACTACAAGACAAACTTTGCGTTAATGCAACATCACAAATATTCTTTGACTGAGTTGGAAAATATGATTCCTTGGGAACGTGATGTCTATGTGAATCTTCTCATTGCTCACATACAAGAGGAAGAGAGAAGACAAAAAGCAGACGAAAACAAAATGTCCCTATAATGGCAATTAAGAGTTACGTCAAAATAAAACCCATCAAGGATGATGGTCCTTTTGCTGGAAGTTTCGATGAGATTCGGAAGGGTATCAATCGTACTGGTGAAACGGTAGAGAGTATTGCCAAAAATAATGTAGAGACACATAAACTAATTCAGTTTGATAAGGAGTGGTTACGGTCTACCACTCAGAAAGAGGTAGCAACAGATCAGGCAGAAGAGAAAGAGGATAAGAAAGGATTTGGGAAGTGGTTTAAAGGATTTAAAGACATGTTCCGCCTCAAGAAGAGGGAGGAAATAGAGAAGAAGGAAGAGGCAGTAGATCCTGAGGAAGAGGAAGTAAAGACAGTTAAGAGTGAGGTAAAGGAGAAAGCATCATCCTTTTTAGGGATGCTTGGAAATTTCTTGACACCCATATTTGAGTTTGTATTGACTATGGGAGTGCTCAAATGGTTGAGTAACCCAGAAAAGGCAAAGAGAGCTGGTAAGGTATTCAATCTAATATTTGCACTAGGTAAGTTTGCATTTAAGATAGCTTCCTTCGGTGTTGGTGCCCTAGCTACTGGTCTTATCGATGTATTTGGTGCTTTTAAAGAAGGACCAATCAAAGGTACTTTAACGTTTTTCCTTGGTGCTCTTAAATTATTTGCTGGATTTAAGACGCTACAATATCTGTTAAATCCTTTAAAGCTCTTCAGCGATGGTAAGAAACTTACTAATCTCTTTAGAGGTGTCAACGATAAAGAAGTAGAGTTTAAGAAACAAGAGCAATGGCGTAAGTTTGGTTACAAGGATAGAGAGACAGGTAAGATCTATACAGAGCAAGAATATAAAGCACAGAAGAAGTCAGTTGAGAGACAGCAGAAGAAGTTAATAAAACAGGGTAAACCTGATCAAGCAAAGAAAATTGGGAAGGGTTTTAATAATAGGATAAAGAATCCTACTAGGTTGCAGAAGGGTAAGAATATAGGTAAAGGTTTAATGAAACCTGGTGCACAGAAGGGTCTCGCTGTTGTTGGTGGTATCTCTCGTATTGCATCAGGTATTGCAATGGGTGAGGATAAGACTCAAGCAGTTGGTGCTGGTATTGGTCAGGCAGCAGGTGGTATGATAGGTGCTGCTGCTGGTACTGCATTATTGGGTCCATTCCTAGGTCCATTTGCACCTATAGTGGGTAATGCTATTGGTAGTTTCTTAGGTGAATGGGTAGGTAAGACATTCTTACCAATGATTAAACCAATATTTGAACCTATCCAGAAGATGTTTAGTATGTTAGGGACAGTGATTACTGACATTGCTGGACAGACTGGTATTACAGAATTTCTGGGCACATTCTTCCAGTTTGTAGGACAGATTGGTAAGGTATTAATTGATATAATGGGATGGATAATGAAACCATTAACGTGGTTGTTAAGTGGTGTTGTTGGTACTCTTGGTAATGTTGTAAGTTTCATCATCGGTGCTGCTAAGAAGATATGGGCAGTCATGACGAATCCTGGTAAAGTAATAAGAATGATTGGTATGGGTAGATGGAATAGAGTTGGTGATGATGTAAAGCTGGAAGATGTGGGTGCATCTGCTGGTGGTAAAGTCACAGTGCATAGGAGTAGGGGTGGTATAGTACCATTCAGAGAACCAAACATAGTACAGAAGATGTATGGTGGAGCAGTCCACACTAGCACCACTAACCTTACGAACATAGAATTCAGTAAGGGTGGTAAGGTTGCTTATTCCTATAGACCTATCCAACAGTTTGCTATTGGTGGTGAAGCATTGATTATCACTGCATCTGGTGAGACTGAGAAGGTAACGAAGGATGATCTTCGACCTAAACAGACTGTTGCTGATGCTGCATCTATTAAAGCAGATGTGTCTAGGAGAGATGCTATGCATGAGCAATTCCAATACAAGAATCAGAGGGACAGTGATATTGAGGATATAGTTCTTCCACCTAGGACTATTATTATGAAAACTACTGTTCCAGTGATAAATACTATTGCTGCGGGTACTAGAGCACAACCCATATATGAAACACCTTCACCCTTGTTTACCTGTTGATAGATGGCAGAAGTAAAAGCTAAAGTCCAGAAAGCAGTGTTGTATAAGATGATCTCCTACAAGGGGATCCAAGATAAGAATAATTCTTATACACCACTAACTGCTGCTGCAAGATTACCTAAGACCGAGAAGAGCATTCAGAGAGGAATGACTGGGGTAATGATGGGTCTTAATGCTTTGGGGCGTACACTTAATAGCATTGCTCTCAACACACAATTTATGTTGGAGTCGTGGAAAGATAATATTAGACAGGGTATAAAGGATAACTCTGCATTACTTAAGCAAGAGGATAAAACTAAGAAGTTAGAGGTTACAAGGAAGAAGAAGAAGGATACTTTGACAGAGAAGAGAAGGAAGTTAGAGAAGAGAGAGAAGCAAGAGGAAGATGATGAAGAGAAGAAGAAACCTCTTGGTCAGAGTGTAGTAGAAGGTGCTAAGAAGACTGGTAAGGGTTTATTCAGTGGTTTTCTTGGTTTGCTTGGTGACTTGGTTGGTACCTTTATTGCAATACCTATACTCACATGGATTGGAAAGAATCCAGACTCAGTGAAGAAGTTGATGGGTATATTCCAAGCGATTGGTAAGTTTGTATTTAATATCGTTAGTTTCTTAGGTGGACTATCACTTGATGGTATTATTGATTTCCTTGAGAATCCTATAAGTCTTAAGGGTCTATTCGGTGTAGTCAAGTTTCTACTTGGTGCTGTACCATTATTTGCTGGATTGGTATTCTTAAAGAATCCTGATCTACTATTAAAGACTGCTGGTAAGGTAATAGGTGGTTTGATTGGTGGTCTCAAACGAATGTTTGGGATTAATAGTAAGGCAGATAAATTAAAACAATTTAAACTTAAGAAGTTAGGAGGACAGAGAGGTAACTTCTTTAGTAGTAAAGCAGGTAAGATAGGTCTTGGTTTAGGTGCTGGATTTGCAACAGGTGCAGCAATAAGTGCTGCTGGAGGTACTGAAGCTGAGGCATTAGCTGGTGGTGTTGGAGCAGCAGGTGGTCAGATGGCAGGTGCAGCATTAGGTGCTGCTACTGGTATTCCAGGTATGGGTGTTGTTGGTGGCATGGTTGGTACTGTTGCTGGTGGTGCTGTTGGTAAAGCAATTGGTCCTTTGATAGAACCAATCATTGGACCTCTGAAAGAATGGTTTAGCATGGTTGGTAAGGTATTCAATGATGTATTAGCAGATATTAAAGAACCCCTAGAGGAATTCTTCACCACTCTTGGGAATTTCATGAGTCAGATCCTTAAGGTAGTTGAGCCACATCTACCAATGATTAGTAAGATAATCAGTGTAGGTCTGCAAACAGTGTTTATGCCTCTATTCTTAGGCATCAGAGCATTGACTGCGGTCATGAAATTATTCACGGGTGGAGACAAGAAGAAAGACGAGGAGGTATCAAAGAAAGCTGATGGTGGAGTAGTATATCGAGCAAGAGGAGGTTGGATTAGCGGACCTCAATCTGGATATCCAGTGTCATTAGATGGTGGTAGTAATGTATCATTCATTGGTCATGGTACAGAGTGGGTTGGTATGAATAAAGCTGGTGGTGGGAATGCATATGTGATACCATATGATACTCCTGCAACTAAAACTAATAAGAATTTAACATCTAGGAGATATAGGGAAGCAGATAGACAAGGTTATGCTCTACCTACTGGAATGGATCAGAGGTTACGACCTTATGCAATGGGTGGTAAATGGTTTAAGAAGCAAGTAAATAAGGTAAAGGATAGATTTACTGATGATGAGGGTAAACCAAAGGGCGTAATGAGGTGGTTGGCAGGTGCTGCTGATCAAGCGACTGGTGGATTCTTTGACTTTGATAAGCAAGGTCATTCAATGTATCAAGCATCTGGTGTATTGAATAAGGCAGGTCAGATGTTAGAGAATGCCAAGCAGAAGAAGCAAGAGGAGAGACATAAGAAGTTGCAAGAGACTATTAATAATTCTAATAACATTGTAAATATTGATGCTGGCACGGGTGAAGTTGGTATGACTAGCAGCGTTGTGGATGACGTGCCTATTATTATTCCTGGTGCGGATCATATGGAAGCTGATAAGTATATCAGACCTAAGTTTGGTCTTGTTGCTGAGTTCATGACAGATCCTGTGGAGTTTATGTAAATGGCATATTTAGAGTTAGCAAATGACATAAGTGGTGCTTGGAAAAAGATATCATATGGTGTCACTCCAGGTGCAGCATTAAATGCAACCGATTCTCCAAGAGAATTCAAAATTGATAAGTTACAACTTACTTTATTAACAGGAGAGGGTAATGATGGTGAGACCTTTGATATAACAGAATTGATTCTGAGTTTTAATTACCATGAATCTATTGAGTCTGCTTTCCTTAGGTGTGATATTAGTATCTTGGATAGTGTTGACTTTAATACTAATCTAATAGGTGGTGAGAAGGTTAGAATAAAGATGACAACTAACAGCTCTATAGGTAAAGAGGCATTGGATACTACACTGATAGTCTATAAGATCGGTAGTATATCTAAGACTGAGAGAGGACAGTTGTATATCTTACATTGTGTATCACCTGAGATGTATCATGATGAAATGAATAAGATATTTAAAGCATTTGGACCTGGTGAGGGTGCTATAAAGGCTGATTGTATACCTAAACTTATATGTGAGCAGTATCTTAAGGCAAAGGGTGGTAAGAAGGTAAGGGCAGATAATTTTGAGAATCATTCCCCAGTTACTTTCATAGCTCCCAGTTGGAAACCTAGTGATGCCATAGCATATATGTCGGATAAGGTAACCAGACTAACAAAGAGTAAGTCAGATAGTAAGCAGTCTGGATTTTTATTCTGGGAGAATAGAAATGGGTTTAACTTTAGATCCATCGATAGTATTTCACAGGGTCACGCTGAACAAACAGGCATATATGAGTATAGGTATGTGCAACAGTCACAGGAGGGTGTTAACCCAATGTATGCTATTGAATCACTTACTTACCCTGATAAGGCAAATCATTTATCCAATATGAGGTTGGGTACTTATAAGACTGGTGCTATAGGTGTATCATTACCATCTCAGAAGGATAGTTTTGCACCTCCTTCTGGTAGTAAAGAGGAGGCAGATGGAGACGAGACAGCAGGAGTAGATACTGTTACAAAGGATGCTGGTACTGGATTTGGAAAAGCACCAGGTGGCACTATCAATAAGATGAGGATATTGAATTTCAAACATGTATTTGCTAAGGCAGACACTGTAGAGAAAGCACCACCATTTAATGTGCCAAAATTCTTTGACCTAGAGAAGGCACAACCTACTCGAATGAAGATCAGAGCATTGCCTGGAATGAAAAACCAAGGTAATATTAAAAATCCGAATAACGGAACAAACCCTGATGTTGATAGCATGGCAGTTGCACAATATGCAGCAGCGAGGTATAATTTACTTAAGGCAATAAAGTTAAATATTACTATACCTGGAAACACTGCTCTTTCAGCAGGTGGAATGGTTAAACTTATAATACCTGCATCGCAAGAGAAAGGGTCTAATGTTAAACAGGACAAACATTTCAGTGGTAAATATGTTATCGCTGCACTTACCCACATATACAGAAAGACTGGTATCACTACCAAATTATACCTTGTTAGGGATTCCAAGCCCTCAACAAGTAAGTAACTAGCCTAAATACTTACGTCGCTAGAGAGAAAAACATGAAAACTATAGAGCAACACATACAGCATGATAAGGAATTGGTTGATGATCCAACAGTATCACCTGCTGCTCGTCGCCACTTTAAAGAAGAATTACACGACCTTATCGACTATGCTGACCATCATAAGGCAGAGATAGAAGCAGGTGATCATCATGATCCAAATTGTTTAGAATTATTCTGTGATCAGAATCCTGATGAACCTGAATGTTTAGTATACGATGACTAAATGGAATTTAATAATGTAGTAGGTCACTACAGGAATAGGGATCAGGCATTTTCTAATCCCTCCCAGTGGCCTCAAATTGATATACGAATTACTGAGCCTAGTTATGGTATAATACTAGCTAAGTCTTGGTATAAGTATAAGGGAGAAGACGATCCATATAACTATATCCAGTATAACTGGGAGAGGATGGATGAAAACATCATCTATACTAAAACTCACAATATTATCACTGATACTCCTTCCTGTCCTTTCATTTGGACTTGGGATGGAGTTTGGTGGTGTGGTAATAATGACGGAGAATGCATCCAAGGTAATACGAGGATGGTCTCAAAGATAAGGTTTAATGGCGATGAATATCGTGCTATTGATACTGGTTATGACCTAGAAACTGGAAAGTTTCGATGGGGTAAGGAAGAGGCAGAAGGTGAATTTCGATTCACTAGACTTGATAAATAAAAGAAAACTATATTAGTAATGGCAACACGTACTGACTTTTTAGGAAGAGACGGTTTTACCTGGTGGGTAGGCGAGGTCGAGAATATTAAAGACCCTGCTGAGATCGGGCGTGTTAAGGTGCGTATTCTTGGGTGGTATACTGGTAATCAGGAAGGACAGGCATATTTAAAAGAAGTCCCACCAGAGATACTGCCCTGGGCAACAGTTTTATTACCTAACGATCAACCACAAACTAAGTCGAGTGGTACCACAACAGAGTTACAGTGTGGTGCATGGGTATTAGGTTTCTTCCTTGATGGTGAAGAAGCACAGTTACCTTGTGTACTAGGTGCGTTTAGAGGATTTGGACAGCAGAAAGGTGATGCAATGACTACAATTGCTGATCCAACAGTCGCCAAAGAGTTAGCAACCAATACACCACAAAAAGATAATTTAAAGGGAGAGCCACAGTTAGATGGTAATCCATTCCCTAAACATCCACGTACACCAGGAAGTGCTACTGGAAAGTTAGAGGAGGCAAGAGGTGGTGGTATTAATACTGCTGAGACACGTGTACCAGGTAATTCTGTAACTAACCCTATCAAACCACCTGTTAATGCTCAGTCTATTGGTGATGGTGTTGCTGGTCCTGCTGGTAAGGGATTTGAAAAAGATTTGAATAGAATGCTCACTGAGTTGGGTGAGATGGCAGCATCCATGTCCTCTGGACCTGGTGGATTTGTCTCTGTTATCACTGGTAACAAGATGGCAGGAGATAAGGTAAGAGAGCACCTTGGTAAGGTAATGGGTTTCCTCTCTGCTGGTATAGCAGGTATTCTTGCACCTCTGAAGGAGATGTTAGCGAAGATAATCGCTGAGGTTGTAGGAATGTTGGTGAAGATTATATCTCAATTCATTCCTATAGTAGTTGTTAATCTACTAATGACATTCCTAGAGCAGATTTTTGCTCTATTCTGTGCTAAGACACCAATGTGGTTGGGACTGGTGAAGGGGGCACTGAGTGACACGGCAAACTTTGCTAATCAAATGGCGAGCCTTGCTGTAGATAAGATAGCCAGTAGTACTATAGCTGGTAAGATTGATTCTGCTGTTAAAGGTTTAAGCAATCGTATCTTGAGTGGTATCACTTCTGCAATGGATCGTGTTAAGGATGTTGCTGGTGATGTTATCTCTGCTGTTAGTGCTGCTAAAGGTATGGCAGGTGCAGCATCGAAACTAGGAGATACAGTCCAAATGATATTTGAATTTGACTTTACTTCATTAGATTGGGGTAGTTTAATTCAGATCCTCCTTGCTATACTAGGAGCATTATTCAAAAAGAGTTGTAACAGGAAGATAAAACGTCCGAGTAGTAAGTCGTGGTTCCCATTGATAGGTACTACGACTTGCGATAACGTAGAGGAGGCAATCAAAGGCACACCATATGAGAATGTTGATGATCTCTTTACTGATGGTACATCTACAGTAAACATGGCATCATCCTATACTACTGAGGGTGTAATGAAGGGTAGTTACATCGATCAGATGTTTGAGGGTGTTAAACCTGAATTGATGCAGGTGTATAGTGCACTGAATGGCACAAGAATTATAGATGATGCTACTCCCAACAAAGAGAAAAGAATAGTTGCTGGTCCTGGTGGATGCAGCACTTTTGAGGATAAGTTTGGTAACAGACACACTAACGTACCTAACAATGATACTAAGATCATTGCTAAAGATAAGTGTGAGAATATTAAAGGTAACTACGCTCTAACAGTAGAAGGTGATTTAACGATCAAGGTGATGAAGAACATGCACTTTGAGGTTATGGGAGCATGGAATACACATGTTTCTCAAGGAGCAGGTGCAGAGTCTTCAGGAGATTCATCAAAACCTGATAGCACTACCACTGGTAATGCTACAGAGGCAGTTGATACTAATGTAACTCAGAATAGAGTATCTGATAATGTCCTCAAGCAGTCACAGAATTTAGATACTGTCACAGATGCTAGTCAAGCGTCAGTAACTTCTGCTGAGACCTCTGACAGTTCGTATGATGGTCCATCAGAGTTGTATAGATCTTCTTACAGGAGAGATGAGAAGTTAGCAGCAAGGAATATAGGTGGTTTCTATCCAGTTGAGGAGATTCCATTCGCACCAGGATCAGATGAGTGGGGTAGGACAACATTCGGACCTCAGTTGGCAGGTACTTTAGATGATGATACAGAGCAGAAGTCTTCTGCTAGATTTGAGGGTGACCGTGATGTAGCAGTAGGTGGTGAGTATAAAATACAGTCAGCAAAGCATAGTTTAACTGCTATTGAATCTCTATCTGTTAATGCTCAGGATGTTAAGATAGAAGGTAATGCTATTGAGTTAATTGCAGATGGTGAGATAATACAACAGGCAAACTGGATAACATCATTCTTAAACTCAGGTAGATTTGAATTTATTGCAATGTTTAATGCCACAGCAACATCCTTAACAGGCCAGTTTGCTTTGGTTAAAGGTTGTATAGTTGATATTACTACTGACTTACCATTTCCAGGAGTTGCACCACCAGCACAGGTTAGAATCACTGTTGGTCAAACATTACCTGGTAGTATGGCAGATGTATTGGCTGGATCTCAAAACTGTTTCCATGCTACCTTTATATCAGCACCTACTGGTGTTATTGCTGAGTTTGTACCACAGGGTGCTATCATTAACCAGTGTAACAACGGTCTAGGAGCATATGTGGTTAACTCTGGTTATATGGCAGTAGGATGCTCTTCTGGTCCTTGTCAGATCTTCGGTTTACCAGTGCTTCTCAACTAGCTTGACATGGGTCAACACCTGATATATACTGTATACAGTGACCCATCCAACATGGCAGACGTAACAGGAGACACAGAGACATATTTGGAGCATATCTGGATTAATGTCAAGAAAAGAGAAGTAAAGATCATGGATAATGAGGGATATGATGAGATAGTGACGTGGGAGTTTAATGAAGACGGAGTGGATGGGTTCACTGAAACACTACAGCATTTTAAACGCTTAGTCCCAGAGGACATGATAACATACACATGAATATCATTAATTTAACACAGGCAGAGTTACAAGATAACCTGCCTTTTTCATTGAGTCTTGTAGAGAAAGGACATACTCTTAAAGTTACTACTGATAAGGGTATTGTTTGTATTATCTCACCAGTAGCATCAGTTGCTCAAGACCCACAAGAACCAGAGCTAAATATTCCAACACCTGACGATTTCACACCAGATCCTGTGGGTACACGGGCTTTTGTAGAAGGATCGTTGAAGGATATGACACAAGGTTTCTGACATGAAAGGACGTATCACTCGCAATTACTGTTATTTGAATGACAAAGTGGTTGACATGTGGTATATTCAAGGAATTCCTTTCACATTTGAGGAATTGCCACAGGCTATGGCAGAACTAGATGAAGTTGAAGAAGAAGCAGCAGATGCTACTGGTTATACTATGGATGACATGTATAAATGGTCAGATTATCTTATAGCAGAGCAATGCCATCCACTACTCTTCACAATAGAAGAGTTTATTGAAAATTATGAGGAAGTTCCTGAATGAAGATCTTTTTAGATACTGCTGATGTCCCAACCATTCTCAAACACTTTGAGACTGGATTGATCGATGGTGTCACTACTAACCCATCTCTTATAAAGAAGAGTGGTAGAGACCCAGAGGATGTCTATCGTGAATTAGTAATGGCAGGTGTCCCTGACATTAGTATGGAAGTCGTTGAAGATATGATCCTTGAGGGTAGAAGACTCTCTGGTGAATTTAACGATGTGTGTACAATTAAGGTGCCATGCACACCAGAAGGACTAAAAGCATGTAAAATACTATCAAACGATGGAGTCAGAGTAAATGTTACGCTTATCTTTAATGCTGCTCAAGCTATCTTATCTGCAAAGGCAGGTGCTACGTACATCAGTCCTTTTATTGGGCGGTTGGACGATAATAGCGTTGCTGGGCTGGAGGTTATCAGATCTATAAGTGAAGTGTTTAGAGTGCAGAATGTCAAGAAGACAAAGATTCTTGCTGCATCTATACGTGACGTATATAAAGTATCAAGAGCATTCTGGAATGGTGCTGATATAGTTACCATGCCACCTAAAATCTTTGAAGGAATGTATAATCATATCCTTACTGATAGAGGATTGGAAATATTTGATAAAGACTATCAGGAGACTAAGAGGTCGGTATTTAATCCACCAAAATTAGGATATAAAGGTAAGGATCTAGACTTACCATGATAGTAGATACTATATTTCCTACAACTATTATGATATTTGATGATGTATTGGAAGAAGAATACATCAAGAGTATGGGTAATGATATCCTTTCTTTCAAAGGATATGATGCAAAATGGCAAAGGACTTATAGACCTGAGGCTTTATCTAATAAAGCTTTAGAGATGAGTAAAAAATATATTGATGAATTAAAATATGAATATGAAGACCATTATATTACAGATATGTGGTCTAACATATTAAGGATAGGTGAAACACACAGACCCCATACACATTCAAACAATTTAGTGAGTGGTGTTTTCTATTTACATTGTAATGACAACTCACCAGCACTAACTTTTATTGATCCTAGACCACAAACAACTGTCTTACAACCTCAACAAAAAGAATATACGAAAGAAAACTCAACAACTTGGCAAGTGCCAGCAAAAATAAATCGTATGGTATTATTTCCTTCTTGGTTACAGCATTATGTGCCTAAGAATAATTCATACGATAGAATAAGTATTTCGTTTAATGTTATGTTGAGAGGTCAGGTTGGTCGCACTGAAAACTTTCAATCAAATAGATTCTAATGAGATTAACACAAGACGTTATAGATAAGATTCAAATAGCAATGACTCACACCAAAATGAATGGTGAAACCAACTGGAAAGATGGTGATGAGATAGATGTATGTCTAGGTGGTACATTTGCGGGTGATAAATTCATAAGTATTATAAACAGAACACGCAGTAACACTACGAAGAATGGATGAAATCGAATGGGATTATGAAGAATTGAAAAAGTCACTACTTGACAGTGCGTCAGATTATGATAGAATACTTAAAAATATGAAGCAAGATGACAACACCACCTTTACCCGCATGGAGCCCAGACAGGAGACAGAAAGTGAGGAATCAAGTAAAGAGTAGATTTTACTACTTATTCTGGGGTATTGCTACCTTCTCAGTTGTAGCAGGTCAAGTATATGTTGGAACTGGTTATAGATCATTTGCAAACTCCTTAAATAGACTCTTTAATACTATTGAAGTTGAAGTGCAACAACCAAGATTTTATTGAACATTAAAAATCCCCCTTAAGGGGGATTAATAAACCTTAGATCAACATAAAAGATCTTGGCAGAGTCGTTGTTGTTCGTGTGAGTCGCTCTCAATAAGACAGGCGAAGTAATCATCTATTAATTCATCCTGTGGGGTGTTTAAGCAACGGTCTTCTCCAACATGGGAGTGTTTCCACTCAGCTAATTGATTTTGTGGTCTTAAGTTGTGCATAGGTTTATAGAAGGGGGAATATAACGAAGTTGAAATTTCACTTCATCTTGTGTTTCCTAATTCTACCACTATTTATGTCATGGTATCAACAAATACCACTTATACCGTTACAAATATTATTGCCTACGAGAAAATACCTATTATAGAGGTTGGCTCGTATCTCGTATAAATAAAACTGTAAGAAATCATGTTTAAATTCTGTGGCAACTAAACGGATATCCCAGTTAGAAACAATTTCAGATGCTTTGGTAACTGGCGAAGCTATAATGCCGATAGTTATCTCTGATCCACTAATACCTAATAGAAAGGCAAAAGTTAATCAACTTTTCCGTGGTCTTAGTGCAGGATCAGCGACAGCTCCAGGATTAGCCTTTGACTTAGACAGAGATACTGGAATATACCAATCAGCAGTCGATGAGATTGGACTTAGTTTCGGATCTGCGTCTCTCTATAATAGTAGGAGAGCCAACACCGATGGATCATCAACTCTGATTATCAGAGCAATTGATACTGCATCTGCAACATCTAGTATTGAAATTACTCCACAGGGTAGTGGATATGCTACTGTTAGTGGCGATTTTATACAGACTGACACACAGTTCTATCTTGCGGGTGATCAAAACCCTGCTAAGAAAGCACACTTTAATGTAGATACTATCTCTACACAGTCTGGTACACGTCGTTTCGACTTACCTAATATTGGTACTGCGACTAGCACCACAGTGGTTGCTAATGATACATTCCAGACGTTGACTAATAAGACTATTCTTATTAAGGATGCTGAGTTACAGATCACTGGATCTACAGACACAGCAAAAATAGCAAAGTTTGAGTGTGATGCTTGGGAAGCACCTGGTGCACATACCTACAGATTACCTGATTTTGGTGCTGCACAGACACAATCTACATTACTTGATGATATTACTGAGCAGAATGTGTTTAACAAGAATATGGTTAACCCCACATTCTCAAACACTCCATCCAATGATGAGAATAACCCTACTAAGTATGTAATCTTCAATTCGTCACAGTTGACGCAAGATCGTACTGTTATATTTCCTGACCTTAATATTAAGGCAGTTGGTGAAGCATCAGCACAGACTATATCAAATAAGGTATATAAAGGAGCAGTATTCTGCGATACTGATCCTTCTGATGGAGAAGGTCGTAAGGTAACTCTTGACCTTTCTAATATTGAGGACAACCAAAACTATGTGTTTAGTTTTCCCGATAATGAGGTTACTGCACCATTAAATAATGGTAGTGACTCCAACATGCTTGTTACAGAGAAGAAGACTCAAACTCTGGTTAACAAGACTATGGAATTGATGAAGATAAATAACGTTAACGACCTTAATGGTAGTATATCCATTGATGCGTCTAACATCAAGTCCGCAGTTACTATACAATTCCCCGATGCAGATGCAACTCTGCTATCTACTAACAACATTAGTGATGTTGCTATTAGTTTCGGTGGAGCATTAGCAGCACCTGTCCTAGGAGGACAATTAAGAATACAACAACACTTTATGTCTGGATGGTAAAATGACAGCAGGAAGATTAGCCGCCAGTAAGCCTGGTGCGACAACAAATACGGTGCTCTATAGGACACCCATTACTAAGAGTGCAAGCACAGTTTTAAATGCTTGTAATCAATCAGGTAGTGGAGTTTCATATAGGACAGCACTTCGTGATTATGAGCAAGTCCTACATTTAGATGGACTGAATACATCCGCATATAAGTTTGCTCAGGGTAACCCTATATCAGGGTATAAGTTAACCCTAAACCCAGGATTCCAAGACTCAGCAGCAATTCCAGGTACAACATTTACTACTACTAATGGTGCTACTGCTACTATTTTAGATGTATTTAAACCAACGACTGAGGTAAATTACTATGTGCAAGTAAAACCAATTAGTAATACGTCAATTGACCCTGATAGCACAGCAGGTACTTTCCAAGCAGGAGAGACTCTTACTGGAGCCGTTTCAGGATTTACTAGTTTATTCCGTGGTATGAATGGTACTGCTGGTTTTTGGGGGCAATACACTGATATCGCTACTGGTGGTACTACTGTTAGCATCTCAAGGACAACTGGTCTTGCTGATGGAATGTATATCACTCACAGCACTAACGCTGCTACATTAAATGGTGGTGAGGTTGTAACTATTAACTCTTCAGGTATTAACACTACTACGAATCAATTAACAATTACTAGAGGTGCACTAGGCACAACTCCATTAGCTATTCCTGCTGGTAGTGCAACAAATGCTTGGTCTGCTTCTGCTACTGTTACAACTATTGCTGAGGGTGCAACTTATGTTACTGGAGATTCAACTCTGACTGTTGCTAACTCTACTGGATTTACGTCTGGTGGTATTGTTATAGTTGACAATGAGTTGTTACAAATCACTGAAGTTAATGGTAATGACCTTACTGTTGTAAGAGGACGCTATGGTACTGCTGATGTTGATCACAACGATGGTGTTAACGTAACCCTATTAACAAATAATGGAGTATATCTTCTAAACTATTGGAGTGAAGGAGAGACAGTTACTGGGTCAGCATCTAATGCTACTGCTGGTGTTAACTACAACACTGGTGTTGGTGCATCTATTGCATTGAAGTATATCGTTTCTGAAACTGGTGCTGCTGCAACAGATCACGCTATTCTATTTGCACCTGGATTTAATGTTGGTAGGACATATAAGTATGACCTGACAGATTCTAGTAACACTAACTATCCACTGAAATTCTCAGCAGATGATGCTGAAGGTACTAACGGCACAGGTACTGAGTATACTGGTGGAGTTAGTAAGGTAGGTACTGCTGGTCAAGCAGCATCGTATACTTCTATCCAAGTTACAGCTGATACACAGACCAGTCTATTTGTATATGCAGATGGAACACCTGCTGGTGATACACAGGGAGTTGGTTTTGGTGTGCAAGTTAATGATGATCCTTCATATACAGAGATATACATCTATGATGTTGGAGGTGAGGCATTAGCTGCTGCTGATAGTTTTACTATATCTGATACCACTCAAACTATTGAGGCAAGTGGTGTTACTGTTGGTCCTTTTGGATATGTCCAAGACTATGATGCAGCAACATGTCACTTATTCGTTACTATAGGAGAAGGATCACAGGCATTTGCTAATAATGATGCATTCTATGATTCACCTACATTAAATAATGGTGTCCGTCAACTAGCTACTGTTAGGACTGGTAAAGCATTGTCATTAGGATCTCCTAGTGGTGCTGATGGATCAAGGACACAAGGCACATATACTAATATATCACCTAATTCAACAGGTGGGTCTGGTGATTTAACTACAACCAAAGTTACTGTGGATGTTGATGGATCAGGTGCAGCGACTGTCACACTATTGAATGGTGGATATGGTCATGCTGGATCAGATACCTTGACAGTTAATGATTCTCAACTTGGTGGTGGAGGTGCTGCTAACCTAACATTTGATGTTAGCACAGTTAGCACAGGTATCCATACCGATCAAACTGGAATTTATAATGATGAAGATTATGTTTACTATGGTAAAGCAATTGCTGCTAATGTGACTGATAAGAATAGCTCAATCATCGTAGGTCCTGGTCAGAATCTACTTGTATATTCTTCAGCAGGAGACATCAGTTATCAACTCAATGGATTTGAAACTGCATCTGATGACTTTACAGTAGTCAACATGACCAAGATACAATCAGGTGGTTAAACCACTACTAAATACTAGGTAAGGTTAAAAAGATAAATGGCACTTACTCGTCTTAAGAATATCATCACGTCGAGGACGGGACGTATTATATACGTTAACCCCGACGACTTTGATGCATCGGATGCATTTGACAACCGAGGTAACTCAGCATTGCGTCCATTTAAGACGTTGCAACGTGCTTTCCTTGAGGTAGCACGATTTTCATATAGAGTTGGACTTTCAAACGACGAGTTTGATGCCTTCTCGATCTATCTCTATCCCTCTGAGTATGTAATTGATAACAGACCTGGTATAGCAGACTATAACCAGATCCAACCATTTAATGAGAATACAAACTTTGACCTGACATCCCCATCTAACGAGCTTTATAAATTTAATTCAACTCGTGGTGGAGTTATCGCACCAAGGGGTGTGTCTGTTATCGGATCTGACCTACGAAGAACTAAGATTACTCCTAAGTATGTACCGTATCCAACAGTACAAGGATCATTAGGCATTACTGCATCAAATGAACCAGTACCTGCTGGTATATTCAAACTTACTGGTGGTTGCTATTTCTGGCAGATGTCATTCTTTGATGGTGACAACACTGGTGTATACTATCGTGATGATTTATCACAAATTGCTCCAAACTTCTCACACCATAAACTCACATGTTTTGAGTTTGCTAATGTAGAAGATCTAGAGTTATACTATCAGAAGATATCAAAAGGATACGCAGTTATCCCCGATACCTCTGGTATTGTATCTCAAGACCAGATGCAGACAAGGGTTGAGGAAAACAGAATTGTTGGTCCGATTTCTGATGAATTTGCGGTATCACAGATTATAAGAAATGGCCAGACGGCAACCGCATTTACCATCGATGAATTGGGTAACCCCAAGAATCATGGATTCTCTGTGGGTGTGGCAGTTAACATCTCTGGTGTTACTGGTCCTACTGATCAGGATGCTCTCCTTTATAACGGATCATTCCTAGTCACCTCAGCACAGGGTAACCAATTTACTTACCAGATGTCTGCTGAGCCATCAGGTAACGCACTAGGTAACAACGTACTAGTCAAGGTCGAGATTGATACAGTTGACTCTGCTTCACCATATGTCTT
>VTLG01013201.1_pt1 | contig 21425 bp, 8 predicted proteins | sample 4694571 | NCBI WGS metagenome assembly VTLG01 (sample SAMN12604809, study PRJNA352737) | marine metagenome | biome: ENVO:00000447; feature: ENVO:00000209|ENVO:00000569|ENVO:01000036; material: ENVO:00002151; isolation source: viral sequences binned using virsorter ... | reverse complement strand
TTCTGTATACTGACTTCCACTACTAATAATAGTAATAGAATCAACTGTTTCATTTTCTACTGTAGCATATGCAGTAGCAGTTTCTCCACTTGGACCACCAGGATCGTCAATAGTAACAGTAGGAGTAGATGTATATCCACTTCCCTTATTAGTCATGGTAATCTTAGTTACCTGTTCATAAAGAGTATCAAAATAAACTAACTGTCCATCATAGGGTCTATCTACTTCAATCTTTGCTTTGCCTGCAGTAGAACCAGCACCTGCATAATAATGTGGTACTGAAGATATACCAAGATTAACTTTAAATTTAGTAGCCGCTGGTATTTCTTCAACATCAAATACAAAAGGTCTCCTATAAGGATAAGTCTTACCACCATACTCACAAGTAAATCCAATACCAGATAAAGTAACTCCCATTCCTACCTTAAAGTTATGTGCAGCAGTGGTAGTAATAGTAGCAATACCTGTACTATTGGTATAGTCAACTCCTGATATAGTAAACTCATCCGTAGATATATTAATTATTGCTTCTTTCTGAGAAACTGCAGCACTGGATGTAACAATACCAGAATATTGAAGATCACTTAGGCCATTGGCAACCAAACCATAAGTACCAAAACTACAGTTACTATTTGCTACATCTGCTTGACCACCTGTGTGACAAGTAATTGCTTTATCACAACAAATAGTGAATACAGAAACTAATTGAGCAAATCCATTATTAGTAACAGCAACACCAATACCACCTTGATTATATTGAGTGAAAGCATCAACGTTCATTGCTTTTAATAAACGTGCTTGATCCCCATCAATGTATATTCCAGTTCCCGTAGTTGTGCTACTTGTACAGTTCTGAATATAAGGTCCTTTCCATGCACCACCACCAACGTTTTCTGCAATTTCACTAGTTGGGAATCCAACTGCAGCTGCAGGTGCAAGATGATCCTTAAAGGTCATATTGGACAATTTACTTGCCTTTCTTACATGGAAAATATCTTTAGTAGGTGTAGATGGACTTACATTCACAGTCCTTTGATCATCTCCAACAATAGACACATATGCAGGAACTTCAATAGGATTACTTTCGATATAATTTCCAGAAAGAACTTTAATTGTTGATCCAGAAGTAGCAACACCAACGGCACCAGCAATAGTTAATTTAGCATTATCAATAGATGTTCCATTATTATCATCATCACCATCTTTAGCAACATAAAAAACATTTGGTGCAGAGTTAATACCAGATGCACCTGCATCAATGGTTACATTATCACCAATAGTAACACTTGAATTGGTAATAGTAACAGAAGTTCCAACTATAATCTGATTTGTAGATCCATCAATAGTAACAGAAGATTCACCTACTGTTAAAATACCAGTAACTCTAGCATCTCCATGGACCAACATACTGGTTCCAGCAGCTCCTGGATTACCGATAACTAACGGATGTCTTCTATTTGTAGTTCCTATTCCGAGACCACCACTTGTAATATTAATACCATCTTGGAAAGTACTAATACCAGTAGAATCTACATGGGTTACATCATTAAAATGAATGGTTCCTAAACCAGTAACACTACCCGTAAAGAATCCGTCCCCATCAACATATAATGCATAGTTGGCATTTGCAGTTGTAGTTCCAATTCCTACACTCTTAGTAGTATGAATACCAACAGCATTAGATGACCAAGTTCCACCAGCACCTACTGATCCAACATCCCATTCAGAAGTTGTTGCATTCCATACTAAAGTATCATTATTCGCTAATCCATCAATATTAACATCAGCAAGATCTTTAATAAATCCTGCACCACCTCCACCAATAGTATATAATTGCTGTTCAACCCTATTAACGAATAACCTATAATTAGACGCTAAATCTTTTAAAGTTGCAAATTCCTGATTAGTAGGAGTAAGAGGATCTTTACCCTGCTTAAGTTTTGGATCAGGATTTATTGGACGATCATTTATTATTTCAGTTTGCTGTTCTTGTAAATCCTCAACAATCCTATACAGTTCAGTAATATTGATAGAATTATCACTATAACTTTTATTTAATTTAATTAAATCTTTCTTTAAATCATCAATACTTTCAACATAGTATGTTGCATCAGGAAGTTCAGCAATTTCCTTTTTTAATGTATCAAAATATTCTTTAAGAGATCCCGTAATGACATTTTGAGATTCAACGTTTTTATCATTAAATTCATTTATTTGCTCGTTAACATTCTGCTTTAAAACTTCATATTTCCCTAAAATATATTTTTTTAATTTATTATCATCATCTTTAAATTCTCTATGATGACTATTGATCTGTAAAGCAGCTTCTTTTAGCTCTTCAAATATATTATCTCCTAATTTCTTTATATCTTCTTTTATTCCTTCTTCAGTCTCTTTTATATTCTCTTTAACACTTTTAATCTCAACACCAGTTTCAAACTCTTTAGTGCTTATTGTTTCTGTAAGTTGTTCAACCTCACACTTCAACCTATCTCTAACTGTATGTAAGGCATCATTAACCTTAACAACATCTTCATCTAATATACTAAAAGTTCTACCAACCCAAGAGAGATCTGGAAGACTTTCTTCATTTACCCATTCTGGTAAATTAGGAATTTCTGCTTTAACTTTATCAATCTGCTCGCAGATAGCAGCTATTTCAGAATCATATAATCTCGGTTCTGGAACTTCAGGAATATTTTCCTTAAGAATATCAATCCTATCTTCAAGATCAGATATCTGCTCATCGTAATATTTTACTTCAGGAAGATCCGCAATATGCTGCTTTACAAAATCAATTTGCTCACAAATTACTTCAACTTCTCTATCATAACTTTTAGGCTCAGGAACTTCAGGAATACTCTTCCTAACTTCTATGATCTGTTCTGATAGGAGCCTTAATTCCTCATCATAAGTTTTAATTTCAGGAATATTTGGAATATCCCTTCTTACATCACTAATAAGACGTAATACTTCTGTAAGATTAGTTACACTAACTTCTTCTTCTAATTCTTCTTCCTCTTCTTCTTGCCCTTCTCCACTACCAAAACCACCTTGCTTTCCTGGATCATTACTACGGTTAGTAATAGGTTCTTCTACTATAAAATCGTCAATAGAAGGTAATTCACTATTATCTCCAGTGATATCATCTATTGAAGGTAGGTTCTCAAGGTTGTCTTCTGACATTCTATTAGTAACGGTAGTACTTCGGGATTTCTCTCCCAATCTTATTTAGAAGAACTACTAAGGTCACTTTCTTTTATCATTTTAGCAAGTTCTGCTGTAGATCCTACAAAAAGAGCATTATTAACTGTGGATGGCCCTTTTGATTTTTCTTCTTCATTAACTTCTTTCACTTTTTTCTGTAGATCCATTAATTTATCAGTAGCATCAGAGACACTCTTAATTAACTGTCCAGCAACTTCATATGCTCTGGGCATTTCACTCTCTTGAGCAAGTTCAAGAATTCCATTAATTGCTTCTTGTCCTTTTTCAATAATAGAGTATAGATTGCCTCTTGTGTACTCATAATCTTTTTCAATATCATCCTTTTTTAGTCTATCAGGTTTTTGTATTCCAACAGGCTCAGTTTTATCTACTACTACTTCTGTAGGAGTAATATTAAAGGCTTTATCTAATTGTTTAGTTTTCATGTCCAAGTACTATCAAATCCAAAGTCATCACCAACCTCAATAAGTTCATTATCAGCAGAAGTTATTCTACCGACATCAGCACCAGCTACATGTCCTGCGGCAGTAGTTCCATCTTGTCCACGTAAAACAACCAATTCATTATCAGCATCCACTTTCTTATCAACATACATTGATTCATTATCAATTACAATATAGGTATTTTCAGGAATAGCAGAAGAATCACCTACTCTGAAACGAACATCGGCCAAACTTATATCATTAGTAAGATTAGTAGTTATAACTCCATCATAATTCTTAGTTGCCCTAGGAGTAACAGAATATGTGAGATCTCTTCCACCAGTTCTGGAATCTGCACTGGAAGAATCTGCTGCGATGTATCCAATAGAAACCTTTTTGATAATGTCGTCTGTAACAGAAGAAACAGGACCAAATAGGTATGTCTTTGCACTGAATCTTAATGTATATAATAATACTCTTCTAGTAGTATAATCACCTTCATACTCATCCACCATATTAATACTTTCTAGAATAACTGGAATATCTCTCTTCTCTCCAATTGTTGATACTAAATCAACCGACAAAGAATATGCGGGTTGAAAATAAGGAACAATTTGTTCTACAAGTTGTAAAGCATCATCATTCAACTTACACATAAGAGAAAGTTCAAAATTCATATTATAAGGAACTGGCATATATGTTTTCTTCTCAGTTGCTTTATCGGAAGAAACTCCAGAAAGAAATGTTTGAGTAGTAGTTACTTTACGTGTAGGATCATACTGCATACCAATAAATTCAAACGACATTCTTGGTAATGTAATTTGAACTGATTTATTAAGGTCTGGTGATTGTTCAAGACGTGCTAAAAACTTCTGAGTAGGACCATAAGATAAAGGAACGCGAATAACACTTGCAGTATCACCGTCACTATCAGTATGCTTAATAGTTAACCCATTAAACAAAGTACCAAAGGAAATAATGGTTTTTCTTAATATTTCGTGGTAAAAATATTCAAACATTACTTAATACACCTATTAGCTCTATTTATGGATCACCAAATGGGTTCTTATCTGTGAAGTCCAAGATATCATCAGCAGCAGTTTCAATATTATCATTATCAGCATAAGGGGTAACCAAGTCATCCAGATTTATAACTCGAAGTTCTCTAGTAGCATTAGTACCTACAATATCCTCTCCCTTTGTCCATGTGCCATCGACAATCTTAATTTCCAAAATACCAGTAGATTTATTCCAACTATTAACTATACCTGTTGTACTACTTGCAGCACCAGTAACTGTTTCTCCTACAGAATAATCTCCAAAGGCACCTGTATCAGGAGCAGCAACTGTAATGGTAGGAGTATCTCCTACAGTATATCCAATACCTGCGTCCTTCCATCTGATTGCAGTAACAATACCAGCAGAACTTATAACTGCGCGTGCAGTAGCAGTTGTACCCACTCCAGGTCCTGCAATAGTTACTAATGGTTCCTTAATGTATCCAGAACCGCCCTCAGTAAGCGTAACGATACCAAGTGTTCCATCCGCAACTTCAGTTGTTGCAGCAGCACCTACACCTGTCTTATGAATAAATCCAATACCAGGAGCTACTGTATATCCATAACCAGGATTTCTTATTTCAACACCTTGAACTTTGGTATCTAATACACCATCACAATTAATGATATTATCAATCAATGTGGCAATTCCAACCGCATTGACTCCCCCTGCAGGTGCAGAAGAAATAGCGACTCTAGGTGGATATTGCGTCTGAGTAGAAGTTACATAATTATAACCTCTATCGGTCAGAGTAACTTTTCTTAGTCCACCTTCAGTAACAATTCCAGTAATAGCAGTTGCCTGAGTTGCATCTGTTACCAACGTAAGAGTTTGAATATATCCCTTATCAATTACAGTATCATCAACAGCATCAACACCCACATCAACAACCTCATCCTCATAACGGAAGAGTTCACATCTTAATTCATAAACATAATTTTTCTGAAGTTGATAAAATGGCTTCTCGTGCTCTACAAACTTAATTTCAAATAAACGATCTCCTAATGGGAAATAAATTAAATCTCCTTCTCGTGGTCTAGTTGTAAGTTCTATATTTGGAATATTTTCAATAAGAGGAGAAATATAATCTTCATATCTCTCTTTAGAAATAATAAGAACTAAATCATCAAGATCCTGAACACCAAATTTGGATAGTAAGGTCCCTACACCTTCATATCCATCATAGGTATCTACATATGCTTCTAATGGATATGCATTTGTAAATGAAGATTCAATAACTTCTTTTATTACAGTATTTTTAGTTACATACTGTCTAGGTAAATAATATACCTCTACGCCATACATGCGTAGTTGTTCATTAATTAAATCTTGAACAAGGTTTTGTTCACTAGTTGCACCTTGCTGAAAGTAGGGATTAAGAGCCATGGCACTAACCTACCATATCTAACGGTGGCAACTCGTAGGTATTAGACATTTTCTCCATAATAGTATCAATGTCCTTTTGACCATCATCATATATTTGCCTACCATTAAGTTCTATTCCACCAGGAAGTTTTACTCCATTAAATTTAAGTAAATTTTGTCCCCATTGCCTTTTCATCAAAGCAGTGGCATATTCTTTTAGGAATTGAGAATTCCACACTCTACCAAAATCACTAGGATCAATAAGTCGATAACAATCAATAATTAACCAATCATCTACAGTAAGACTATCCCAATCCAAATCCAAATATAATCTATCTTGTCTTTTATTAAATCTGATTTGTTTTTCAGTAGTTAAAAGAAAATTAATATCCTCTAGATATGTCTTAGTCATTGCATAACTAAGAAGTTCGGTAGATCCCCAAAAATAAACATCATTCAAAAATAATTGATACTTAACACTAAACATATTATTAGTAATAGTGTTACTTCCATCAAAATGGAAAATCTTGGTTACACCCAAAACTTCAGGAGGAATTTGAAGAAAGTTATTATTTTCTTCATAAGAAAATGTACTTGTTATACCGACTGTAGATGTTGCGGTAGTTGTTGTAATTCCTACTACATCAGTTGAACCAGGACCTTTTCCTCTATCAATATCAGCTTGAGTAACTTTATATTTCAAATATGTTTGAGTGGCACCATCAAAAGCTCTTTCTTGAAATAGCTGAAGAGCATCATCAATCAGATCTTCACACTGCTCCGATGCAAGGTTAACCTCCAATACAGGAGCTCCTAACTTCCGTAAACAATATGTTTTAAAATCTGTTCTACTTGATGGTTGCATTTATACAATTACCCCTTGATATATTTAGGGAGATGAAGAAATACCTGCTACTACTAAAAGAGTTCCTTGTGCTACATCATAGATTGTTGATGCAGTTCCAGGTCTGGTAAATGTTACGGCAGTTCCTGGATGTATTTGAGTTGAAGCAGTATTTGCAGATCCTACTTGAACTACAGTACCAACTGTGCCAAATCCAATGACAGGAGCATTTGTAATAGCAACACCAACTGTTACTGAATCACCCACAGCAACATTAGTTTTAGAATTTATAGTAATAGCTGTTGTTCCAATACCAGCTGTTGATCCCGCAGAAACAGCAGTTGTTAATATTGTCTCAGTTTCCGTATCTCCGGTCATCAACAGGTTCCAGACATACCTTCCTGCACTTAAATCAGTAGTTTGAGTTGCTGCTAAAGATACATTAAATTTACCATCTGCAGCACTTGTAAATCCTACATTGAAAGTTCTAGTAACACCTAAGGTTGCCCCTACAGCAACACTCTTTGCCATTTGAGCAGAAGCACTCCATCCAGTAAAATCGAATGCAGCTCCATTAGGACGTGTAATAGTAAATCCATCCACCAAAGTCGATCCCGTGTTAATCTTTAAATTAACACCCTGAGCAACTCCTGCATCAGTATCAAATTTGAATGAATGCTGTGCCATTAGATACTTCTCTCTGCTAGGGCTTTAAGTAAAGATTTAATTTCACTAATTTCAGATTCTAAATTATCAAGTCGCTGTTTCTCATCTTCTTGAAATTGCTTTCTGGACATATAAGATTCATATCCAGATTTATTAGTGTTAACAATTGCATTGGATTTAGAATCTCTAAAAAGATAATTTTCACCTTCAACAGGTATTAGGTTTCTGATATTTGTCATATTATGCAAGTGCAATAGCTCTCAAATCTTGAATAACAGGAACTAACGCTTGATTAGTTGATGTTAGAATTACCTTAACTCTAAAGATCTTAAAGTCTGGTAATTCATCAATACTCCATGTAATTTCTTTAAATGATCTTGGTCCAGGTGTAAAATCATAGAATGTATTTTTCTTCAAGACTTCATCCGGAGTACCATTATTCGCTGAAGGATCAATTACTCTACCTTCATTTCTACCCGTATTTAAATTAGCATATCCTGGGAATGGAGTGAATACGGGAAGTTCATCAGCACTATTTTGAATAGCATAGAATGCTCTAATATCATTTGCTTCATTAATTGCTCCAGTTATCATAAGTCTTATAGAACTGGCAGCATTTTGTAATACTACTGGTTTCGAAACATAGAAACATGCATTAGGATCATTTTCAATCGTATTTACTCTTTCATCACCTACGTAATCAGTTACCGGTCTATTTACTCTATTTGAAGTAAATATAACATTAGATTTAACAAGATCAATGCAAGGAGAAAGTCGTGTATCCATAGATACTAGATTCATATTCAAGGTAAAGGATTTTCTTCCAGGCATCGTTTGTAAACGCGCATCTTCATTCACTTTAGAAGCAATAATTCTTGGAGAATCAAAGAAATTCTGAGCATTTAAAGATACAGATTGGAATCCTTTATCTACATAAGGACTTTCATTTCCATTCATACTCATACCACTAACAGTTCGAGCAGAAGAGTATATTGTAGTATACTTAGGAGAAATTGTTTGAATTTCTGGAGTTATAATTTCAAAAGGAACATTATAAGTAGCTTTAGCCGTTTCACCACCACACTTCGCATTTCCAGTAAAGTAAAGAGCAGGGAAGGAAGTTCCTGTCCTATCAGTTATATTAGTTCCAGAAGACTGACTTACCTGTAAGTAATAGTAATCAAGTCCAATTTGCTCAGTAGCATCACTATCACTTAAAGTATGAGTCTTATTAACCCTAAGGAGAGATACTCCATTCATTTCATACTTATAAACTAGATCTGAAGTAGAATGAGGGAATGCAATTGTACTATCTTGAGCTCTTGTAATTCCAGTCAAATTATTACCAGAAAGACCAGTATACTTAATAATCTCACTTCCAATCTTCACAAATCCTGGGTTTGAAGATGCAACACTAACATTTTCAAACTTAGCAAAATCTCCAGTTCCTCCTACAGAGATATTTCCCGTAGCAGAAGCAGTATAATCTGAACTTAATGTGGTTGGAGTAACATCCGACTTAACATTACTGATAGTAACCTTATTAACATCAGAAAGCATTCCATGATTTCTCTGATTTACCTTAAAGTCTAAACCATTGTATACTACCTGTGGTGAACTTGTAGGAACAACACCACCACGAATACCATTCATAGTTGTAGCAACACCAACAACATTGTTGTATGTTAAGGTATATCCAGCACCAACTGTAAACTCTCCTTGAACATCATCAAAGACAAGTTCGTTAACACCAGCAATTTGAGAAACACTGAGTCTGAGATTTCTACCAACAGAAGCAATACCAAGAGAATTAGCAGTAAGTGTATCACCTACCACATATCCCGTTCCACCATCAGATATAGTTGCGGCTGAAATAACACCACCAGTAACAGTAATAACACCAACAGCATTTCTACCGTTTCCAACTACATTAACTAGTGATACATTACTATAAGTGGTAGATCCACTACTTGGCGTATATCCAATACCTGCATTAAGGATTTGAAGGGCATGAGCAGTTCCAGCACTTCCTACATACTTACCCGTTGCTCCAGATTTTAACTGAACAACAGTATTTCCTTTCTTCAGTCCTGCATCTTGAACAGTGGTTCCAACACCAACCCTAACTCTTCTAGAATCAATGGTAAATGGATTATTTGGAAGAAGTTCAAGATCTGTAGGTAATTTTGGATTAAAGAATTGAACTGATCCCGTGGTTTCAAAATCTGCTCTATAAAGATTAAATTTAAGATCTTCATATTGACTAGCATCCCAAGTCGAAGCATTTTGAGACTTAAAGAGAGATCCTAAAATTGGTTGTACAGAAACTAAAATTGTTCCTGCTTCAGTTGCTGTAGATGTTACATCTGGCTCTCCAACTCTAGAAATCCAGACAGTATATTCTGTAGAAGTAGATAGAAGAACAAGAGCATATTGTCTACCACCATTCAAATAAACTGGTGAATCAAATGTAACCGTAGTAGCACTTGTTCCATCTGGAGAAACATTAATCTGAGCAGCTGGTACTTCAACCTCAGAGAATGCTAATATCTTCTTAGTCGGAAGACCTACCTCAATCTCTCTCAATTGAACAGTTACTGGTATAGAAGAATCTTTGGTTCTAAAGAATAGATCCACCTTAGTAACAAATATCCCAGTTTCATCATCCACAAAGAACGATTGTGCTAATGGGTCTACTTGTTCCCCAGTATCTGGGTCTATCGTTATTTGGTGAGTCTGAGTTTGAACTGTTACCGTTGTAGAAGATGTAGAAGAATCCGTAGCACTTGCAGTTGCTGTATCGGATGCAGTTAAAGTTCTGGTTTCTGTAAAATCTTCATGAGTAACTCTTGCATTTCTGAGAGAAAGAGTTACTTCTTGTGTGTTATCAATATCACCTTGAGAATAGAACACTTCTTCCGCAGAAGTAGTTACAACTCCACCAGTCCTATCATTTGTAGAACTATTAGTTAATCTAAAGACTGATCTTCCAGTTTCAAAAATAGGATTACCACCAACACTTCCATTAGGAACCAAATAAGATCCAATTACAGTTCCAACATTATCAGAAACAAGTCTAAAGTTAGTAATAGTTGCAACAGCACCACTACTTTGACCTCTTATAGTCATTCCACTTCTAGCCCAACCATAATACTGTGGTTGCCTTTCATCTGCTAAACTAAAAGTATCAATATTTAAGGTAGGACTAGTAGCAGAATAAGCTCCTTGAACTACATTCTCTCTATCATATGGGCTATTAGCATACCAATCTGTAGGATCATTAAATGGACCATATTTGTGATTAGAAACTGCTACTCTGAAAACAAGCTCTGGTAATCCCAAAACTAATGCATTGTCTATAGTATCTACAGTAGAAGTAGTTCCAATTACTGTCTCACCTACTTCAAAGGTTCCAGTAACCATTGAAATTTCTAATAACTTAGGAGTACAATATTGATTAACATCTACATTATCAAAGAATCCATATAATTGAGTATTCGGCTTCATGCGCTTAGCCGTAAATTCAATGTTCCTAGAACGCATGAATTGAATAATATTCCTACTTACAATTCTATCTCCTAAAGACTCTGTATCAATCTGTTCTCTAATAGCAGATTGAACACCCGTTCTACTTTGATTTAAATCAGTGTTAAGACTTACACTTCCATCAATACCTACATCTGTGGTGGAAGAAATTTCATTACTATTAAGTTGATCAGTAATTTCTATTGTAGCACCATCAATGTCCGTAACATTAGTACCTACATCAGTAACAGTTTGAGTATTACTCATGGAAGTATTAACATCCACACCTAGAGTCATATCCAAATCATGACTAATACTATTAGTCTGCCAAGAATTCCAAATAATTGGAGTTAATCCAGCTCTAGATCCATCAGCATTAGTTGTAATCTCAGCTCTTAATGCTTCAGCAACACCCAAGAATGAGCCTTCCATCTGCACATCTCTGATCTCCATTCTATTAACATCAATCCATACATCAACTGTAGGATTAAGGAACAAAGTTCCATCATAATTTGTTACCATATAAGGAGTTACATTTTCAACCCTTGTTGCATAAGGTTGTTCTAACCATAACTCTTCATCATAATCCAAAGTAATAACTTGACCAGTTCTCTTAATATTAGTTCCAGTGATATTACTTAAGAAATTAAAATCAGCATTAGTATTAGTTGTAGTTCCAAGTCCAGCAATTGCATCTGAACCTAGTTCCAAATTAACGGATGTTGTATAATGAGAAGGTCTTAGACGACCATTCTGAAGATCAACACTGTTTTTAACACCAACACTAACATCTTGAACTCCTACTGCTGAGAAATTATCAACAAGATATCCCGATTTAAATCTATTTTGTCCTTGAGAATCTGCAATAAAGAGATTAGCAGTATTATTCTCTAATAAAGAAAGAGTAGTATAATATTCTAAATTCTTAATTCTATTTGCAAGCCTATGGATATCACTCATCTGATATCTCTTATGCTCTACAAATGTTATTTGTGTATCCCTAACATCATAAAGATATGGTGGAAGTGCAACATTAGCAATGTTTATTGCATCACTTACCTCTTCAGGAAGTTTTGGATTATCTGATGGAGCTCCTGGCTTTAATTGGAAGAGTCCATCTTTAGTTAAATAAATTCTATCAAGTCTTGGTAGATAATAACTGAAGGATAAAGTTTCGGATTCATCAGATGCGAAGACAAATTTAGAACTATGTGTCCCATCCGCAAAAGATCTGCCTGTAAATTCAAAAGGAGATCGAGCATCTTCTGCTACTGAATAATCAGTAACTCTTGGTCTAACGTCAATAACGTCTGTATTTCTGATATTTGAAATAGATTGAATTTCTGTCTTATAATTAAATCCGGAATAGGAGTTAACGTTTGTAATATCTCCGGTATCAGAAGATTCGTAATATCCTTTAGTAAATACAACTTTTAATTTTCTAGTAGGTGCAGGTATACTCTCCTTTCTCTGTATGTAACTATATCCATAATAGGTATTAGTTTGTCCATTAGAGAACTGGAAATTAGATGTTACAAGAGTACTTCCTTGTTTTAAAGTAGAAGCAATTCCGTTAACTCCAGACTCTAAGAAATTAACAACCTCTCCTTCTAAGAAAACATTACTATTCAAATAAGTGAAGGATATTTTACTACTATTCTCTTGAACAGCATACATTCCCCTTGCGCCACTTATTTCGCCAACAAATTCTTCTCCAATAATTAAATCATCTGTTTTACCAGTAGGTCCATCTAAAGATGAAATAGCCAAATTTGGAAGGACAGGATCAGATGTATCTGATGATTCATATATTCCATGAATTTTAACTACATCAGGAACATTTAAGCAAATTTTGTTATCTTGAACTCTAGTTCCATATGGATAACTTCCATAAGTTAATCCATCATTTGTAGTAGTAGATCCTGTGCCAGCACCAGAATTTTTGGATTTATCAATTACTAAAATATTAATAACTGATCTTTTCTTTGATTTTGAAGTTACTTGACTCTTTCTTAAAGTCGCAATTAATCGTGCTTCTCCACTACTATCATCATCACCTAACCCATTAATTTGAAGACTTGTACTACCATTAGTAAAATCAAATCTATCCGATGTAAGTTTCTCTGTACTTCCATCCCCTCTAGTTAGAACATATCTTTCTTCATCAAAAGGTAAAAAGACTTCTTTGGAACCGGCTTCAACAGCAAGAACATTTGATGAATTATTACTAATAGTTACATCAAATTCTTTTCTAATAATAACAGAAGAACCTTCTAAATCTATAGATTCAACATTTCTCTTTGGAAGAGGAGCAAAAAGTCTATTATTATTTTCTGTTTTCTTTAATTCCGTATGTAAAACAGAGAAATCAGTTACTGAGATAGCATTATAATCAAACCCACCCTCAGCAATTCCACCAACAGTAGTTACTCCACTTAACTTCAAACTATTGGTATTAACAATATCAACCTTAGCATAAGATGGAATAGTCTGCCCATCCCGTGTATAACGAACAAGATCACCACTTGTTACAATTCCTGGGAAAGTTGTAGTAGGACTTGTAAAGGTGGCAATAAATCCTTTTCCTTGAGTAATTCCTGTTATACTTCCTACACCTATATTAGTAGCAACATCTTGAATAGTATCAGCAGAGAATGTTGATCCAGATCCAGCATTATCATGATTAACAAGAGAATATACAGATTGTACATCCCCAAGACCATAATTAGTCCATCCAATACTTACTCTTCTTTCATCACTATTATCAAAAATTAACTTTTCACCGTTAGAGAAATTTCCTTGAATTTGATAAACAGTTAAAGCAGTTCCAGCACTTACTGAATGTCTAAGGAATGCTGTTGCTCCACTGGAATCTCCTGTAATATAAGTTGGAACGTTAAGAGTAACTGATTCATTTAATTGCAAATCACCGTAAGTTTGAATATCATATACAGCAAGATCCCATCTATTTAAATTATAATTCTCTAATTCATAACCTCCAGATTCTAATGCATAATCATATACTCTACCAATTCCAATTTCTCTACCTGCAGGAACCCAAGAACTTATACCAACTCTCTCACTTCTAAGGCTAATGGTTGATGATGTATTAACACCAATCTTAGGAGATCCAGAAGCTCTATTTAATCTTAAATTAGATCCAAAACTAAAATTAACTGCTTGATCATTAAGGGTATTAGTTGTACGTGGTTTAGGAGAATCTAAAAAGACAGGCCCAACAGTCTCAATCTCAAATCCTTTTACATATGCCTTTCCTGGAGCAACCTTATAGATCATCAAATCTTCAGATGGCTTTTGTCCGGAATCAGTTAATTGATTAGACTTAAATATTCCATTATTTCCCTTTCCATCATTTAAACTTTCTTTAACAATAGCATCAAATGCTTTAACGTAATAATTTCCTGATTCATCATAAGTTCTTCTTGCAAATTCATTTGCCAGCAAATTATATTCAGTGTTTTTGTTTATCTTCCTTAATACACCCTTTCTTACATTTGCTAATTCAACAAAACTTGGAATATCAAAAGTATCTAAAGGATGTTTTGCTAATGTAGCTGTAATTTTTAGTCTATCAGCACCAGGTGCAGCATAATTATTAAATCCATTTGCATTATCATTCAGATATGGATCCATATCTGCGTTAATAAGCTCTTCAATAACATTCAATCCAATTCTATAACTTGGCTCATTGGTATATTGATCAAGAATAAGAATTTCATCATCAACATCAACTAAATATCCTCTTAAAAAATAAACTCCTCTTCCAAGAGCGAATGCAGATCCAGTATTGCAAGCTAATGTAGATATTGTTCTTGCAAATCCCTCACCAGCACTAATGAAAGTATTTCCAAATGCTATATTAGAATCTGTAATTAAATTTTCACCATTATTAAAATCTCTTCCAGAATTATTTGTACCTGATTCGTAATAATCAACATAAAGAGTAATATTTCCCCTATCAGACTCTGTTGCAGTAATTACTTTCTTAATAATAGCAACTACGCCAGATACTTCTCCTCTAATCTTTATTCCAACTAAATTATCAAGATACGTAGATACAGGAATTCCAAGAAAATCACTTTCGACCTGTACACCATGGAAATTTTTAATATAAGTTAAATTACCAGGAATTACCTTAGCACCTTCTTTAAAGAAGTGATTGCCCATCTGCTCAACTTGATTTTGCAGCATAGACTGCAAAGTTGTAAGCTCTCTTGCTTGAACTGGATAACCAGGCTTAAATAATACCTTGTAATAATCGTTAGCTTTACCGCCTATTTCCGGTTCATGATAGTCATCAAAATAGGGAGCTACGTTGAGATTGGTTTCCTGAGACATAATTCCTTAGAATTGCAAAATAACTTTGATATCTTCTTTTTGGTTGGTTGATCTAGTAATCGACGGTCTGTTATCAACGTAGATAATGTTTCCGGAATATTTTTTCACCTCTGGTTGAGCCACACCTTTAATAAAAGATTGACCTAAGTTATAGGTCCTATTATTTATTACAGTGCTTATACCAGGATTAGCAGCACTACCAAAAGTAGTTTGAATTGCTAATGTTGCACTTCCACCAATAATATTAAAAGAACCTCCACTACCAGTGTCTGCAGTAAATCTTTGTAGAGTAAATCCATAAGTTGGATTAGTAACAGCTATTCCTGCTGTAGTAAATCCACAATGGAACTTATCTTGCCAATATTTTAGTACACCAGTATTTTGATCATAAGCAATTACTCGACCAAAAGCGGTGGAACCAATACCAATAGTTTGAGTAATTTGATCATCTGGATTATAAGTAACTCCACTATAACCTGCTCCAGCAAGTTTTAATGCATATACAGCACTTACTTTATCTGATTCTAGATTTGAAGTAGAATTATATGCTTTAGGACTTTCGATAACTCCCACTCTTGCAATCTGATTGCCAGTAACAAAATCGGGATTATCTGTATCATTTTCAATTCTAGAATAAAGAAGTACATTATAAGCGCCTAATTCTCTATAAATGTCTGAACCATGACCACCTTGAGGAGGAATGATGACATTAAATTCAGGAGCTGTAGTTCCTTCAATGCCTTTAGCAGCCAAATCTAAAGTACCAAAAGTATAATCAGATCCTCCATTGGATATAGTTACACTTTCTATTTTAGCATCATTATTAGTAGTTACTGTGGCTTCTCCACCAGATCCATCACCTTTAATAGGAATTCTTGTATAAACTTTATTAGCAGTTCCTACTCCAACTCCTCTATTAGTAATAGTTACAATCTTAATTTGACCACTAGTAGCAGCATTCTTTCTAACAGAAGCATCTGTAGTATTTGTTGCCCAAGCCTTAGGGACAGGCATATAATCAGTTGAATCAAATTTAACAATATCACTTGGGCTAATAGTATAAAGATATTTCCAAATATACCCATCACCACTAGTACCTGCTGCTCTAGGTTCTAAATCAGTAAAAGTAGGTTCATCAAGAGAAGGTCTTCCACTTGGATTATCTGGGTCAGTTCCATTTTGAAGACATTCATAAACCCTATAATCACTATTCAATACATAATAATTTGCAGAATATAAATCTACAGCATCAGATGGTTTAGAAACATTTGTTGCTTTAACATTATTACGATACATATCATAAGTAATGCCAGATGTCCAAGTTTCTTTTCTAACAACTTGTCTTACATCAGTAGCATTAATTTTCTTCAATGCAATCATCGTATCCCAATAATTATTCTCCTGATTAAAATTATCAATAGGAGAAGGTGGGGTGGTATCCCAATCTGTATCATAATCAGTGGGATTTGGCAATCCAATAAAAGAATAATAGGAGTTAGCAGTAGAACCTACTCCAGACACAAAATTCTTGGCGTTTAATATACGAAGTTGATCAGTTATAATTGCAGCCATTGGACACTAGTTTTTTTACTTATTTAGCAAGGGTAATTAACTATAGTTCTTCCACTTCAAAGGATATAGTCTGCGAACTATTCCTCCAGTAGAAATTCCAGTTACACCATCATTAGTATATGCGTTATATGCATTAGGATTAGACCTTAAACCAAAGGCAACTCTACCCCAAGAGAAGTTTCCATAATAAGAACTATATCCAAGACCAGTTAATCCTTCAAGATTTGCTACGCTAACCGTAACATGAGCCACCGCTGTTAATCCAGCACCAGTCTTAGATTCTGCCGCTGTTACACCAATAGAAACGGCAGCAACTTGATATACATTATCTAGGAAAGTAGTTCCTATACCTACCGTTCCACTACCAGCATCAAGAGAGGTAACTCCATTTCCAACAGTAGAATTACTAATAGTAAAGTAAGATCCTGTTGTAATACCACTAACAGTAGTAACTCCAACAATATCAGAATCTCTTTGCTCTGAATCAGGTGGAATAAAGAAGTCAAATACTATTCCAGTGGTTGCAACACCAACGGAAGTTGATTTAATTCCACTAATAATTCCATAATCACCCGTGTAAGTTACACTAGTTGCTTTTCCTCTGACAGGTGTAGGATCTCCAATCAAAACAACTGGAGGATTAGTAGACGTATACCCAGATCCAGGGGTAGAACCTATAGTTATAGCATTAACAACTCCACTACTTATAGTTGCTGTTGCATATGCTTGACAATCACCAGGAGTTGTACCCAATCCAACAGGAGAAGCAATAGTTACAGTAGGTGCAGAAGTGTATCCATATCCACCATCAGTAATACTGAGAGATGTAATTGTTCCCGCTGTAGAAACATTTGCAGTTGCTGAAGCAGAAACTTTACTATCTTGAGAAATAATTTCTACAGTATATGTCTTGGTATCAGTATTATTTTCATTGATTGGATCAAAGAAAGGCTTAGCATTAGAAACCCAAGCTTGAGTTGATCCAACTCCAACATTCTGAAGTAAATATGCAGTCGGTAAGATATGTGGCTCATAAAGAGTTCTATCTTTACCAATCCGAATACCATCAATAATCTTATCTTTAGTTTGCTTACACCACTTTATAGGACGTAATAAAGTATCATCAGTCGTAATTCCTGGTCCTGCATAAGGATTAGTCTCTACAGAATCTGTTGTATTAATTCCAGTAACTACTCTTACATCCTGATGTAATCCATATCCCTGGTCAAATGGAGCGCGAGGTTCATTATATAAAGTAAGTTCATCACCAACTTTTACAGTTTCAAGAGTATCTTTGAAAAGAACATCAATCTCACCTGTTCCCTTATAGAAAAGAACCTTTGTACTATCTCCAGATTTTAATGCTTCACTAAATTTAACCTGACTTCCTCCACTGAAATCATATGCTTCTCCTGGCTTCTGTAGAACATCATTAACAAAGATAAGAAGTGTTGCTTTAACATCAATATTAGATCCCTTAGCAGCTCTAATTGTGAGATACTCTCCATCATACTTAATTGGGAAAGTCTTATTAGCACCATCACACAAATCATCCCAATCATCTAGAACTTGAAGATCACCAAGAGTCCATCCAGCAAATGCATCATTGAAGGTCTCATCAATCGTAATTTGGAATTCCTTATATGGTAATGAAGGATCTGTAGGAATACCTGCACTTCCACCATGATGAACAGTTAATATTTCTCCCTGTCCAAATCCATATCCAGTCTGTTTAATTTCAAAATCAATTACACTGGATCCTTGACCTACTACAATATCAATTGTTGCATAAGTTCCAATTCCTTGCGTAGATTCAGAACTATAAATTAAAGGAATATTTGAATAAGAAAGTGGATCATCAAATTTAACTTTCAAATTCTTCTCAATTTTTCCACCTCTTGCATAGAAATGAGTTCTAGTTGATACACCTGTATTAACTGTAAATGTTTTATTATTGATAACTGAAACAATAGGAGTTCCAGGATAAGCAGGATCTTGAGTATCAGCATTTCCTAGTGTAGTACCAATCCCACTTATTGCTCTAGGAGCAATAATTGCTGCCTGAACCTTTCCTCCACCTTGATAGAAAGTGGGAACAGTAGAAGTTCCAACATTTACTGTAAAGGTAGTCGTAGTTCCAACACTATCAATAGGAACACCTGCATACGTAGGATCTCCTTTTCTAGGATAACTATGCTCTGTAGCATGAGCATCTCTAGCACATGTAAAGGTAAGAGATTCTGTAGCGATTCCAATACTTGTTCCTTCACTTATACTATGTCCTGCACCAACAGTTAAAACTAGATCACCAGTTGATGCGTCATATGTAGCAGCAGAAACATCATCATACTTCAGACTAGATATTCCAACATTCAACGAAATTGTATTGGCAGCAGTAGCAGCAATAGAAATTGCAGTATCATAGTAAGTATCTGTTGATCTTGGATAAGTATGAATGGTCCTATAATCATCCAAAGCACATCTGAATGATAATCCATTATTCATCAATCTAATACTTGTTCCGGTAGTTAAACCATGACTTCCAATATTCAAAGTCATAATACCAGTTGAACCAGTATATTGAGCATCATAAACGTCGAAGAAGACACTCCTAGAAGCGCCTACATTGACTGTAATCGTTTCATCGGTAGTTGCAGTAATAGCAGTGTTAACGCCCACTACAGGGTCCGTAGCGCGAGGATAAGAGTGTGTAGTAGAATCATCGTCTAAAGCACATGTAAAGACGATTGAACTTGTACCAAATCCAACAGTATTGCTAGTGGTATAAGTATGACCAGATCCAACTGTTAACACCATATCTCCAGTTAGAGGATTGTAAGTAGCAGCTGTTGGAGTAATAGATCCAATGCCAGTTACAGTAATACTTGTAACACCAACACTATCAAATGTATGCAAATAATTACCACCACTAACAACACAACTTGTTACACCACTAACAAACTGATGTAGATAATCACCACCAGAACGTATCGCACTTGCAGATGCTCTCTTAAAGGTATGAGCATATTGATCTCCAGGACCTGCAACACCTACATTAACAGTAATTTGAGTAGTAGATGTAGAAGCAACCGATACTGCATTATTGTATGCTGGGTCATGTCCTCTAGGATAATAATGAGTTGATACACCAGAATCAATGGCACAAGTCATTCCTAATCCAGTAAAGATAACAACACTAGATTTACCATAAGCATTGAATCCATGAGCACTACTAGTAGTAACAGTCATTACACCAGTGCTACTTGTATAGTCTGCTGTATAAATGCCAATAGGAGCAGTATAGTCACATGTAAATGCAATACCAGATAATTTAACTTCTTCTCCTACTTGCAATCCATGTGCTTGATGTGTGGTAACTGTAGACAATCCACTTAATGAACTATATCCAACATTTGAAACATCTACAGGTGCATAGAAGACATGTGGATTAGTAATTGCTATTCCAGTAATACCACCATTAACAATTTGTGCTGTACCAATTGCAGTATAGTTTGCTGCATATAAACTTGAAGTCTGAATTGCTACATTAACAGTTGGTTGAATATTCAATCTATATCCAGACCCACTTGTTCCTATACCAATTGATTGAATAGTCCCTGCTGAAGATACGACAGGAGTGCCACCTGCTGCAACTAGAGGTTGGAATCCAAATCCCTCAGTAGATCCTACAGAAACGATAATTCCACCAACAGGAACATTTGCATTGTTAGGATCATAAGTAACTGAAGACGCAGTTCCTGTAAAGAAAATACTAGAAATACCAGCACTCTCTTTCATATCATAATCTTCTACTCTTGATTGAACTCCTTCAGGACCTTGGAAGATACCATTAATTAAAATTACACCATTACTTGTAGAGAATCCAAGAGCATTAGATTTATCAGATTTTAAGGTAAAGGTCTTAGCAATTCCAGTGAAATCATTAGAAATATCATCAAAGATCATATTGTTGTTATAAGTTTCAGCAACTGTACCTTTCTTTCCACTCCTCATAAAGGTTCTACCTTGGAAGGTAGAATGAGTCGTAATTCCTGTCCAATCCCTATCATCTGGAGCGCCAGTTGTAGTAGATATAGGATCCTTACCATAAGGTGCTGTAACAAAATGAATTTGATTTTCTCGAATATTATAATTACCTTCAACAATTGTAACCAAATCACCAGCAGAATGAGCAGCAAGACCCGTTCCCATCCATGGTCTCTCTACCAATATTACATTAGTACTTCCAAAACCAACTGAATTAATTTTTATAATTTCATCATTAATTTGAACTAAATTACCACTAAAGAATGATGTTATTCCACTAAAGGTAAACTTAGTATCCAATAAAGCAACATCTTTTGCAAGAGTGGTAGTAATTACTC
>VTLG01007947.1_pt1 | contig 21428 bp, 22 predicted proteins | sample 4694571 | NCBI WGS metagenome assembly VTLG01 (sample SAMN12604809, study PRJNA352737) | marine metagenome | biome: ENVO:00000447; feature: ENVO:00000209|ENVO:00000569|ENVO:01000036; material: ENVO:00002151; isolation source: viral sequences binned using virsorter ... | reverse complement strand
ATTTTGTGAAAGGTTTAGATGTTATTTCAACAACGTCTAAAAGATTAAATGTACCACTTAAAGCATCTACCAAACAATTTACAACTTTAGCTGCTTCTGTTTTAGGCTCTGGTGGAACTATAGAAGACGCAGAACAAGTATTTACTGGAGTTTCAAACGCAATCAAGGCAACTGGTGGTAATGCAGAAGACGTACAATCTGCGATTCGAGCCATGTCGCAGATTTTTGGTAAAGGTAAGGTATCTGCGGAAGAACTACAGGGTCAGTTAGGTGAAAGACTAGCTGGTGCTGTTGTGAAATTTGCAGAGGCTAATGGTAGTAGTTTGCAGAAGTTACAGAAAGACTTGAGAGATGGAACTGTTGGTTTAGATCAGATAATGAAGTTTACTGGAAAACTAAATGAAGATTTTGCAGAAACAGCAAACAAGGTAGCTAATTCATCTGCTGATGCAGGGCAAAGATTCCAAACAACAATGGATCGTCTTAAAAATGCTGTTGGTCAAATATTGCAACCTATTGGAGCAGAGTTTCAACGTGTATTTGGAAAAATAATTGAATTTATCACAGCAACTATTGAAAAGTTTAATGAATTTATGGGTATTGGTTTAGGTAATGCTATTAAAAAAACTGAAAGAGAGATTGCAAGGTTAGAAAAAATGATGGAAAACAGGAGAGCAAGTGATAGAAGGTCTAATCCAAATGTAGAAAGACAATTACAAGAAGCTCGTGCATTATTGGAAGAGTTAAAAGGCGAGCTAGGAGAGGATGGCGACAAGAAAGATACTAAATTAGCTGGTTTGGGAGATGATAAAAAATCACCATTACAATCGTTTGCTGATAGTGCATTTAAAGTTGCAGAACAAGCAGAACAAGCATTTGTAAATGCGTTCAAAGGAATGGAAGATGCTTTAGTTAAGTTTGTAATGACAGGTAAATTAAATTTTAGAGATCTTGCAAATTCTATTATTGCTGATCTAACAAGGATGCTTGTTAGGTACGCTATTGTTCAACCTCTTTTTAGTGCTATATTCCCAAATATTAAAATAGGAAGCGCAAATGGAAATGTGTTCAGCAATGGTGAAGTTGTACCAAGTGCTAAAGGTAATGTCTTTGCTAAAAATAAAATTGTTCCATATGCTTATGGAGGCATAGTTAACAAACCAACCTTATTTCCAATGGCAAATGGCATGGGGCTTATGGGAGAAGCAGGGCCGGAGGCTATCATGCCGTTGAACCGTGGTGCAAATGGAAAACTTGGAGTGCAAAGTTCTGGAGGTGTTGGTAATATTACTGTAAATGTAGACGCTTCTGGTAGCTCTGTAGAAGGAGATACTGCAAGATCACAAGAGTTTGGCAGGGCTTTAGCTGCTGCTATTCAATCAGAAATGATAAAACAAAAAAGACCGGGAGGACTTTTAACTTAAATGGCAAACTTTCCATCTATTGAACCTTCATTCAGCGTTACTAAAAAATCTAAGCCAGTAGTTAAGGTTGTATCTTTCGCAGATGGATTTGAGCATCGTTTAGGCTTTGGATTGCCAAATAATCAAGATCCTAAAATTTTTAGTTTAAAATGGGAAAACATAACAGAAGAAGAGTCAGATACCATTGAATATTTTTTAGAGGAACGTGCAAGAGATAAAGCGAGTTTTACATATTCACCTCCAAAAGAAGCCTTTACTAAGACAGGCACATATTCACAAAGCAGTACGACAATAACTATAACGATTACAAATCATAGATTATTTACTGGTGACTCTTTAGTGATTGACTTTAGTTCTGGTACATCAGCAGATGGTACTTATATAGTTTCTTCTGTTGCTAATGCTAATGTTTTTGTAGTTACAGCAGCTAGTGGTGCGACCACAAGTGGTAATGTTTCCATCACAAAAACAGCATCATATAAATTTACTTGCCCAGAATGGAATAAGGTAATTGATGTGCCTAATTTAGCTACGATAACAGCTACATTTGTACAAAAATTTGAAGCATGACAATAGATACTGCACCTGTTTTTAGTGATATACAAAAGGTAAACCCATCTTCAATTATTGAGTTATTTAAACTTGAGTTAAAAGAAGGTTTGAATTATGCAACTGGTAATCCTACTGGAGTAACAACAGAATTTAGATTTCATTCTGGTAGTAATCTTGATGCTTATGAAAATATTGTTTGGAATGGTGAAAATTATGTCAGGTTTCCTGTAGAGGCAAGTGGTTTTGCTTTTACAAAAGGTCAATTACCAAGACCAACAATAACTATAAGCAATATGGGAACCCCAAATATGTCAGCAATTTTGGTGCTTACAAATAGTTTTACGGCTGGAAATGATTTGACAGGTGCAAAGGTAACAAGAATAAGAACTATGGCAAAATTTGTGGATGCTGCTAATTTTTCTGGTGCGATAAATCCCTTTGGTACTCCAGATCCAAATGCAGAATTTCCAAGAGAGGTATATTATATAGATCGCAAATCAGCAGAAAATAGAGAAGTAGTACAGTTTGAATTAGCAGCAGTTTTTGACATGGCTGGTATTCGTGCGCCAAAACGTCAATGCACAAGATCCGAGTTCCCATCTATAGGAACATTTATAGCATGAATTGGAAAGAAAGCGCATTGGTTCATGCGAAAGACCAAGACCCAAAAGAAGCGGTAGGTTTAGTGCTAAACATAAAAGGCAAAGAAAGATATTTTCCTTGTCGTAATTTATCTATGACAGCACATCAATGCTTTATTCTTGATCCAGAAGATTATGTTAAAGCAGATAAGCTAGGAGACATTATTGGAGTTTTTCATAGCCACCCTGTCACTTTACCAGAACCTACACAAGCAGATAAAGTTAGTTGCGAACAAAGCAATTTACCTTGGTATATAGTTAATCCAAAGTTAGAAACATGGGGATACTATGAGCCACAAGGTTATAAAGCACCACTTATAGGAAGAGAATGGGTTTGGGGTATTACAGATTGTTGGGCTTTAGTTCGTGATTATTATCAACAGAAAAAGAATATAACTTTATTAGATTATGAACGAAATATGTCTCCAGACGAATTTTTAGAAAATCCCTTGTTTGAAAAATATGCGATACAAACTGGATTCAGAGAACTTGATATAGATGAAAATTTGCAAAAAGGTGATGTATTATTAATGTCAATATTACATCCAACTTTAAATCATGTAGCTATTTTTTTAGGAGATATGGTTTTACATCATTTAGCCGATAGACTATCTTGTAGAGAGCCATATTCTGAGTGGTTACAAAAATGTACTGGTAAGAGGTATCGTTATGCTCAGAAAAATTAAATTATATGGAGAACTCGCTGAGTTTTTAGGTCAAGATGAATATGAGGCTGTTGTAAAAACTACAGCAGAAGCAGTTAAATTCTTAATAACAAATTTTCCAAAATTAGAAGCATACATGAGTAATAGATATTATCAAGTATTAGTTGGAGATAATGAACTAGATAGAGATCAATTACATGATCCTGTAGGAAAATCAGAAATACATTTCGTACCTGTTATTAGCGGTGCTGGTGGTAGTAGTTTTGGTAGAATTTTATTAGGTGCTGCTTTAATAGGAGCTAGTTTCTTGTTTCCCGGTGCTGGTTTGTTTGGTACTTACAGTCTTAGCGGTGCTGCTGCTGGTGCTGGTATTGCTACAAAGATAGGAACAGCTATAAGTGCTATAGGTGCTGCAATGGTTTTAAATGGAGTTTCTGAAATATTATTTCCACCACCCACGTTTGAAGAGCCGGAAGACGATCCAAGAATATCTTTTAACTTTTCTGGGGTGCAGAATACAAGTCGAGCCGGAACAGCACATCCTATTGTCTATGGAGAAATTGTGTGCGGATCTGTGGTAATCTCCGCTTCTGTTGATACGAATCAGGTGACTGCATGACAAAGAAAATTATTAAAGGGGCTGGTGGCCCTCGTCAACCCCCTCCTCCGTATCGTGCGCCTGACACTTTAAATAGTAAACAGTTTGCCACAATACAGGATTTATTATCGGAAGGAGAAATAGAGGGATTTGCAACACCATCAAAAGCTGGTATTGCAAAAAGTTCTGCTGACTACTTAAAATCAGCACAAAAAGATATATTTTTAAATAACACTCCAATACTTAATGCTAATGCTAGTAATAGTAATCCAGCAGCTACAGATTTTAATTTTCAAGGGGTTGTATTAGATGCACGTTATGGGACAAGTGTTCAATCAGTTATATTAGGCATTGAATCTAGTAGTCCTGTAAATTCAAGCCCTATAGCTGGGTTTCCTAGACCTTGTACAGTTGCTAATGGTGGTGTCACACAAGCTATATCTCTTAATAAAGATGCGGTAAAAGTCACAATAACTTTTCCTCAAATACAAAAAGCAGAAGATAATGGAGATTTATTAGGCTCAAGCGTTGAACTAAAAATACAATTACAAACTAATAATGGAACTTTTACAGATAAAATTCAAGAAACAATTACTGGAAGAACTGCTGATTTATATTCTAGAGAATATCGTGTAAATCTTCCGGCAACATATTCACAAGCTGCGATTAAAGTTGTTCGTGTTACAGCAGATAGTACGACAACACAATTAAAAGATGAATTTAGTGTTTCTGTTGTGCAAGAAATAGTAGATGATCCACAAACATATCCTGACTCTGCGTATGCACAATTAAGAATAGACTCAGAACAATTTAGTTCAGTACCAAGAAGAGCATACAGAATTAGAGGAATAAAAGTACGAATACCAGCACCAAATGGAGGTTTAACACCAACTGTTGTTGCAAATCAAACTATTGCAGACTCTTTAGGGTTAGGAACTTGCAGTTCTTTTGGATTTATTCATTATCCAGAGAATTACGTTTTTAATGGACAAATGGCTGCTGCAACTTGGTGTAGTGATCCAGCAATGGTACTTCTAGATCTTCTTACTACTAAACGCTATGGATTTGGAACTCATATAGCTCCTAATCAAGGTAATGATTCTGAGTTGTATGAAAATTTAGATCTATATAGTTTTGTAGCTGCTAGTAGATATTGTACTGGAAATGATGGAGGTAGAACTTTACTTGATGATGGTTCTGGAGGTAAAGAACCAAGATTTAGTTGTAATGTGAATATTCAATCATCTAAAGAAGCATTTGATCTTATTAAAGACTTGGCATCAATAATGAGATGTATTCCAGTATGGTCGCAGGGATCTATTTCTATTATTCAAGATGCACCAGCAGACCCAAGTTATTTATTTAGTTTAGCTAACGTGACTCCAGAAGGTTTTAGTTATACAGGTTCTAGTCTTAAGCAAAGACATTCTGTTGTAAGTGTCAGCTATTTTAATATGGATTCAAGAGAGATAGATTTTGAAGTATATGGGGATGGGGATACATCGGCTGAAGTAACTAGAAGGAATAAACTTGGAATAGTTTATAAACAGGTAAAAAGTTTTGGTTGTACTTCTAGGGGACAAGCGCAGCGTTTGGCACGAGCAATAGTTTTTTCTGAGGAACAAGAGTCTGAGGTTATAAACTTTTCTACATCAATAGATGCTGGGGCAATAGTTAGGCCGGGAAGTATTATTGCTGTAAATGACCCAGTTAGGCAAGGAGATAGACGATCTGGTCGTATTGCTGCTGCTACGACAACACAAATAACTGTTGATGATACACAAGATCTTAGCTCATTTGTTGGTGGTAATCAAAAAGTTTCTGTTATCATGCCAGATGGATCTGTTGAACAAAGATTTACTACTAATGTAGATTCTGTAACTGGTGTAATAACTATAAATACATCAACACCCCTATCAACAACTCCAAATGTAAATTCTATGTGGCTTTTAGAAAGTGATGGAGTAGGTCAAGCTCCACAAACTTTTAGGGTTATAAGCGTTGAAGAACAAGATGGTGTTAATTATTCTATTAGTGCATTAGCTTATAGGTCTGATAAATACGACAATATAGAATCAGTAGATTTTCCTACACTGCCTGCAAGAAATATATCAAGACTGAGTGAACCAAAACCAGCCCCGATTATTACAATTCCAATTTTAGAAGAAATTATAGTTGTAAATAATATCGCAATAAATAGATTATTAATATCTTGGCAGCCTGTGGCTGGAGTTAGTCAATATCAAGTTCAATATAGATACCAAAATACTAACTGGGTAACTGAAATTGTATTTAGACCAGATATTGAAATTATGAATACACAAGCTGGAAATTATGACATTAGAGTATTTTCATTTAATGCTGCTGGTCAATTATCTACAACTCCATCAACAACACAGTTCCCTGCACAAGGAAAGACCACTCCTCCAAATGATGTTCAAAATCTTACGGCAGAACCAGTAAATAATAATTTAACTAGATTACGTTGGGACAAGTCGATTGATCCTGATGTTTTACATGGTGGTCGAGTATATATTCGACATTCAAATAAAACAGATGGTACTGGATCTTTTCAAAATTCAGTTGATTTAATAGAGGCTGTTGCTGGTAACTCTACTGATGTAATAGTTCCATCTTTAGAAGGTGAGTATATTTTAAAATTTAGAGATGATGGAGGAAGATTTAGCTTGGGGGAAACAAGTGTAATTGTAGATATGCCTGATATTATAGATAATCAAGCTGTATTTACAGATAGAGAAGACACAGGAAATAATCCATTTAACGGTAATAAAACAAAAACTATTTTATTAAATGGAGCATTAAAACTTATTGATCCATCATCAGTTATTACAGGAACATACAGTCAATCAGGAAATGATATTACTTGCACAATAAATTCTCATGCTGTAAGTGTAGGAGATACTTTTAATTTTACTTTCACAACTGGTGGTTCTACAAATGGTAAATATCCTGTAACTTCAGTTACAAATGCAAATGTTTTTGTAGCTAAATCTTTACATAGTGAGACAACATCAGGGAATGTAACTGTTAGTAGGGGGCTAAGAGGTACATATGATTTTGCATCTATTCTTGATCTTGAAGGAGTTTACACAGTTAATTTAAAAAGACATTTTCAATCTGTCGGTTTTTTCTTAGGAGGTGATCTTGAGACTGCTATATATACGCAGTCAGGAACTACAGTAACTATTAACAAAAACTCGCATGGTAGATCAGTCGATGATTCTATAGTTTTTACTGCTACTTCGGGTGCAGGGGTAGCTGGTACATTTCAGATTGCAACTGTATCGTTAAATTCGTTTACCTACATTGCCAATCAATCACAAACAGTAAGCAGTTCAGATTGTACTTTTCAATTTGTTAATACGTTGGAACAGTTAATACCTAATACATCTCCTGAGTTTGGTGGGCCTGTTGATGGAGGATTTGATAACTATGCTGTTGATGGAGAGTTTGATGGTGCAAAAGCGCAGAAAACAAATGCACAAATTTTAGTTGCAAGTACTTCTGCTGCCCCTAGCAATGGCAGTTCATATCAAGATTCTGACTTTCCCACTTCTGGTGCAAATGCCATACCTTTTAATGTATTTGCAAACGGTAATTTTAAAGGTCGTGGTTTTAAATTCAAATTAAAATTATCCTCAGAGGATGCAGCACAAAATATTAGTGTTGAGCAAGCTGGATATACAGCAACTTTTGAGGCAAGAACAGAACAAAGTAAGGCTCCAATAAGAACTGTAGTAAACCCGGGTGTAGATAACACCCCAGCAGCAAAAACAGTCACTTTTGCAAAACCTTTCTTTACAGGAGCAGCAGGTACAGATGGCGGTGTTGACGCTTATTTGCCCTCTATTGGAATTACGATACAAAATGCTAGTCAAGGAGAGTTTTTCCAGATAACAAATGTAACTAAAAATGGCTTTACTTGTGCTATTAAAAATGGAAGTGGAAATTTAATTGACAAAGAATTTTCATATCAGGCTGTTGGTTATGGTAAAGGGGTGTAATATGGAGGAAAGTAATATTTAAATGGCTCAAGTTAGTTCATACAATGTCGCTAATAGATCTGGCGCACAGGTGCGATCAGATATAAATGATATATATTCTGCTATTAAGACTTGCAATAGTGGCCCTAGTGATCCAGCAAGTCCAGAAAAGTTTATGCTTTTTGGAGATTCAACAACAGGTGATAATAATTTAAAAATATATGATGGCTCTAATTTCAGATCTATAGGAAAAGTAACTGAGGATAATTTAGGACTTCTAAAAAGGTCTGGAGACACGCTTACAGGAGTATTAGAACTAGACAATACTGTTGATGCAAATAGTCCAGTATTAAGTTTTAGTGGAAATAACAATACAGGAATCTACAGGCCAGCAGCAAATTCAATCGGTTTTAGCACCAGTGGCACTGAAAAATTCCGTATGGATGACAATGGATTAAAAATATATGCAGACGGTACTGCAACAAAGAATATATATTTTAACGATTTAAATAATAGTAACTATGTTGCAGTAAGAGGACCGGGTACAGTTAATACAAATTTTAATTTAACATTGCCATCTTCTATAACAAATGGAGGATTTTTACAAACTGATGGATCGGGTAATTTAAGCTTTCAAATTGTTAATGGTGTGCCAACAGGTGCAATATTTGCATTACCTGATACACAGGCTGGCGGTAATACTGGTTATCAGTCTGATGGTATTCCAACTGGTTATTTAGAATGTAATGGTCAATTACTTAGTAGAACAACTTATGCTGCTTTGTATGAAGTTATTGGTACAAGATATGGAAATACAGATCAAAATAATTTTAGGGTTCCAGATTTAAGAGGTGAATTTATAAGAGGTTGGGATAATACTAAGGGAGTTGACGCTGGTAGAGAAATTGGGTCGTCTCAAGGGGGATCAAACGCACAACACAATCACACAGCATCTTCTTCTTCTAGTGTAGGTGATTCAGGCCACCACCACTTTTCTTTTAAAAATGCAAGGGTAAATGAGAACCGAGCGCATCATAATTTACTTACCACTAATTTCCCTGCTGCCGAAAATGGGCCAAGTAGTTTGAATGAAGCATATAATATGCGAGCTAGTAATTCTGCATCAGATGTAGGTAAAACTTCAACTTCAGCAACAGGAATTTCTGTTTCCACAACTACTTCGGTTGGGAATGAAGGTACTGAGGCAAGACCTCGTAATATAGCAATGATTTACATTATTAAAATTTAATCATGGCAATTTCACCGGGTACATACAATTTTACAATGCAAAGAAGAGCAGATTATTCTGTTCAAATTGTGTTTAAAGATTCCAATAATAATGCTATAAACTTAACTGGTTTTACGGTATATGCTCAATGTTGGGATGAAGGTAGAACTATAAAATATGGAGATTTTGCGGTTACATATACAAATCGTGCTACTGGTACTATCGACATTGCATTAACTGATGTACAAACAGCTACTTTCCTAGCAGATAAACTTTCTTATGATGTTTTGCTAGAAAATCCGTTAGGATTGCGAGAGTACTACCTTGAAGGTGTTATAACTATGTCAGAAGGTTATACATCACCATGACTTCAGTAAACATAACAACCACTAAAAATACTGTTACTGTAAATGAAGGTGATTCGACTGTTGTAACTGTTGCAACTCAAGGCCCACAAGGGCCAGTTGGGGTCAGTATAAATGATGCCAACAGAGTTGATGGATCAGTGATTTATTTCGATCAAACTTCTGCTACATTTAAAGCAGATGCAACTACCACCAAACTAACACTCGTAGACGGAGGAAATTTCTGAGATGGCTAACACAATCAGAATTAAAAGATCCACAGGGTCATCAGCACCAAGTACTTTAGAAAATGCAGAATTAGCATTTGCCGAAGGCAGTAAGAAACTATTTGTCGGTATAGGAACCGGAGGTTCTGGAGGATCTGCTACGACTATTGAAGCTATCGGTGGTTCTGGAAGTTTTGCTGATCTATTTACCAGTAGAACACAAAATACATTTTTAGCTGCGCCAGATGGTAGTAGTGGTGCTGCAACATTTAGGGCAATGGTAGCCGCAGACGTACCTTCGCTTCTACATGCGAAAATCTCAGACTTTGATACAGGTGTAAGAACAAATAGATTAGATCAGATGGCTGCACCAACAGGTTCAGTTTCTTTAAATAGTCAGACAATTACTAACGTAGCTGATCCTGTTAATGCTCAAGATGCAGCGACTAAAGGTTTTGTCGAGGCTACTGCACAAGGATTAGATGTAAAAGATAGTTGTGTTGCTGCAACAACAGGAAACATCACAATATCTACTGCACTTAATAATGGAGACACATTAGATGGTGTTACCTTGTCAACTAATGATCGTGTGTTGGTCAAAGACCAAAGTACTTCAAGTCAGAATGGTATTTACGTTGTAGGGTCTTCTCCAGCTAGGGCTGCTGATTTAGCTGCTGGTGCAAATGCTGCTGGCTTCTTTACTTTCGTAGAACAAGGAACAGTAAACGCAGATAATGGTTTTGTATGCACATCAAATTCTGGTTCTGCTGTTGTAGGAACAAATAACCTTACCATTGCTCAGTTCTCTGGTGCTGGTCAAATTACAGCAGGGGATGGTTTAGATAAGTCAGGTAATACATTATCTCTTGATCTAAAAGCTAACGGTGGTCTTGTTATTGAATCTACTGAATTAGCTCTTAAGTTAGATGCTAATTCTATTACAGGAACACTTGCTATTGGCGATGGTGGTACAGGTGCTACAAGTGCAAGTGCAGCGAGAACTGCTTTAGGACTTGTAATCGGTACTAATGTTCAGGCTTATGACGCTGATTTAGATAATTTATCAGGTATGCAGTCAGGAGCCTCTACTGCCCTAGCTGCATTAACCTCGACAGAAATTTCGATTTTGGATGGATTGAACACGACCACCGCAGAATTGAATGTCATGGATGGTGATACTTCAGCTACTTCAACGACTTTAGCCGTAGCAGATAGATTAGTTATGAATGATAACGGTACGATGAAGCAAGTAGGACTTGCAGATTTAGTAACCTTTTTAAAGGATGAAAGCGCATCAAGCTTCAGTATAGATGGGGGTTCTTATTGATATATGGCAAATGTTGTTAGATTAAAAAGAGGATCTGGCAGCGATCCTAGTGCTAGTGATTTGGTGACAGGAGAAGTAGCTGTAAGAACAGACAATGGTAAATTATTTACAAAAAAAGACGATGGAACGGTAGCAGAAATATCTGGTAGTGGTGGTGGGAGTGGTATATCAGATGGAGATAAAGGCGATATAACTGTCAGCAATAGCGGTGGTACTTTTACTATTGATGATGGGGTTGTAACAACTGCGAAGTTAGCAGATTCAACTAATTTTGCCACTGGAGTAACAACTGCTAAATTAGCCAATGATGCAGTCACAGCAGCTAAGCTGGCAAATGGAATTGTCGATAATAATAAAATAGCTACAAACGCAGCGATAGCTGGAACAAAGATATCTCCTGATTTCGGATCGCAGAATATAGTAACAACTGGAAGTATTACTGGTGCTGATTTAGAAATAGATTCTGGAACTTTATCAGTAGATGCTTCTAACAATCGAGTTGGTATAGGTACAACAAGTCCTACTGATTTACTTGATATACATACCACCACAAATAATCAAAGACTTCTCAGGCTCAGTCACCCTTCAAGTCCTACAACTGCTTGTGCCTTCATAGGTTATAACACTGATGGAACGGGAACAACCAACAATATAGTAACGTTTGGAATACAGACTTCGGATACTTACTATAATGTTTTAAATATAAGAAGGAGTACTCAAACTGTAGGTATAAACAAACTAATTCCTACTGAAGCTCTAGATGTAACAGGAAATATTGCAGTATCAGGTACAGTTGATGGAGTTGATATAGCTGCACTTAATTCAACAGTAAGTGGTAAGTTATCAAACATTGTAGAGGACACTTCTCCTCAACTTGGGGGAGACTTGGATATGAACTCGAATTTTATATCCAGTGGAATCTTGGGTATTAAAAACCAAGGAGCGCAATCAGAAGTACGTTTATATTGTGAGTCTAATAATGCTCATTATGCTGGTATAAAAGCACCAGCCCATGCTGATTTTTCTGGTAATCTTAGTTTTACCCTTCCGTCAGGATATGGGTCGAATGGACAAGTTTTACAATCAAATGGATCGGGCGGTACAAGTTGGGTTGCACAGACAACAGCATATACAAATTCAAGTGTTGACTCACACCTAAACACAAGCAGTGCATCTAGCGGTCAAATACTTAGCTGGAACGGATCTGACTATGCTTGGGTTGCAGATCAAACTGGAGGTGGTGGAGGTGGCATCAGTAATTTAGTTGAAGATACGACACCCCAATTAGGCGGTAATTTAGATATGCAAACCAATAATATTAGTGGAACTGGAACTGTAATAGCCAATTCAACTGCTGTTGCTACTGCTGGAATGAGAAAGATACACTTATCTTCATCTGCACCTAGCGGAAGTGATGGTGCAGTAGGCGATATATGGGTTAAATACTGATGGCTACTTGGTACGTTGATTTTGAATCTGGAACAGGGGATGGTTCTACAACAAGTTCGCCTGCTGGTTATTTTGATGCAATAAATGGATCTAATAATGTAGCTGCTGGCGACACTATTAAAGTTAAAGGATCTCCAAATCCAACATTGCTAGGAACTGCAACTGCGTATTCTGCCTATGGACACGCTATGTGGTATGCAAGTTCAAGTTTTAGTAATTTAACGTACTCAACAACGGCAGGCGAAACAACTATGACTTTTCCTAGTGGGTATGGGAATATGACAGGTCGTACACTTGAGATGGAAGGTAATACTCAAGATAAAGGTAATTTTAATGGGCTGTGGAGGGTAGGAGCAAATGTCTCAGGTAATGAATATAAAATAGAGGAATTTCAAGGTACAGGATCTGGTACAGGATCTGGTTCTGCTGGTAGTTTATGGGATGCAAGCGGTAAAGTATTGTATTTAGACTCTACTCCTGTTAAAGCTTTAGCATCTACTGGGCCTAGAACTAATGCGTGGACTGCTGCTTCTGATGTTACTGCAACTCTTGATTTTAATGCAAGCCCAGAATGGTCAAGTACTCATCGTAACTTTGAACATAGATGTAGCGATCAAATTGTAATAAGTGCTAATCATGGAACTGGACTTGCAGCATATTATCCAATAACATCATTAACCTCTAGCACATATCAACAAATATCATTTCAAATTTGTCAATCATCAGGAACTTATACAGATGGAATATCTTTAAGACTATGCACTGGTTCAGATGGAACAGGAAGTGTAAAAACAATTCCAATAAATACGTCTCATCAAAGTAAGTCAGGAGCATGGAGATGGAAAGCTGTTGTTAAGGATTTTGGTCAAGCACTTAATAGTAGTGGCAATATAAATTCAGTTGCTTTATATGTTGATACTGATAATGGAGCAAGAACAATGCACATATCAAATATTATTGCCTGTAAAGCTAGTTCTGCTAATGACAGTATTACTCATAATTCATTAATAGGATTTAATACAACAGCCGATCCTTTTTGGAGGACAATAAAAAGTATAAGAGACTTGCCTGATGGAAAGACTAGAATTGAATGTTGGACAGGAAGAATGAATAATGAACCAACAGGCTATCAAAGTGCTGGTAGAATTGCTGGTTTTGCTCAAAATTATAGTAGTGCAAATATTTATAAAAGAGAAGCTATATACGCATCAGACTCTAATCTTAATAATAGTTCAGCAACATTATTTGAAATAGCACAAAATACTATGAATGGATCTTCTGGAAGTCCAATTACTATCTCAGGAGGTTGGAATAGTGATTACAGTTCTCAATCTTTAGATCATTCAATAATTAATTTTGATAAAAGTCAAAGATTTCAAATAAAAAGTACTAATTCATATATGAACATAACTAAGTTTGGGGTAATGAATCCTCAAGAAGGTAGTTTTTATTTTAGATGTACTCATAGTGAACTTGATGATGTGATCTTTACTGGTAATACTGGAAGCTCTAATTTATATTGTTATCAATCTAGTTTTTACAAATTTAAAGTTGTTTTTTATGGTACAGGAATCGGTAGTCATGCTTTTAATAATTTTTACAATCAATTCCTTAATAGCAGTGGATCAGATGCAACAATAGCTGATAAAGACAATTTTGAATTATTCCTTGTATATAGTGGTGCTGGTTCTTCTTGGGGGAGTTGTCAATATAGTAATTTAGTATTTAACAAATTACATGTTTTTGGGACTTCTTATAATGGTTATGGTTTTTATTTTCAAGTTAATGGAGACAAGTTTATTGTTGATGATTTGAAATTTACTTCTGGTCAACATTTATTTAATTATAATATGAAAAAACCTTCACTTTATATAAATAATCTTACTTTTTATAATGTAGCTCAACCACTTAAATTTTGGGGTGGAAATGATTACACTATAAATAATTTTAGTGATAGTGGAGATCAAACTGGTGTTCAATATGGTTATAACGAAGATGCAGTTGATGTTACAGAAGGTATGGATATGACTTTTTTAGAAAGTCTTACTGTTGTTAATAGAAGATTAAAAGTAACAGATGGGTCTTTATTTAGTAAGAACGATAGTATTACAGGAACTTATGCAAGTAACAAAGTAGTTTTAACAAAAGGTTCGTGGCATAAGCGTGACGCAGGGGGAGTAAGTGGTGTGTTTGAAAATTTTTATAATAACGGTTTAATTTATCCAGAAACTTCGATAAGAAATACTGCTTCTGGCTATTCTTGGAAATTTACTACAACAAATTCTGCCTCTGCAACAAGTGGAGATCCTTTAGCTTTAGAATTAGGTACTATAGCTGTTAATGGTGGCAATAAAACTGTTACAGTGACTGCTTATGTCTATAGAACAAGCTCTAGTGCTTATGGAAGGCTTAGAGTTAAGGCAAACAACTTAATAGGTCTTACAAGCGATGTAACGACAACTTCTAGCGGTAGTACAAATAGTTGGGAACAGTTGTCTCTTACCTTTAACCCTTCTGCTTCTGGTTATGTCGATATTGTTATTGAAGCTTATGACGGTAATTCTAATGTTTATTTCGATGATTTAGGAGTAACTCAAGCAACTTAAATTATGTCTTATCAAATTCTTTTAAAACAAAATTTACATGGAGATGAAATTCTTTATGTCGTAAAGTATTCAGATACTAGAAATTTTAGTTTTATTTTTACAGAAGAACAAACACAAGACACTTTAGATGCACTTGTTGATTTAGAGATTAATCTTGAAAACAATAATATCAATCAACAAAAAGAATTAGAAGAAAAACAAGCAGAAGCAAAAGAAATTTTAGGTGAATAATGTCATTACCAACCGCAGCACAAGTTCTATCTCTTGATTATGTAGGTTGGTCGCTTCCACAAGCAAATGTAGATGCAAGTAGTAATGTTCAAAGTTTAAAATTAGATATTGTCGGTTGGTCTTTACCAAAGATCGCACAGGCCACAGGCACAGCACCTGATCTTCCAAATGTTGTATATGTCAAAACAGGAGCAAGTACATGGTCAACAGCTACAGCTATTTATGTGAAAACAGCAGCTTCTACTTGGAATGTTATAAATCAATTTAATATAAAAACAAGTAGTGGTTGGAACGGTATTGGAGATACCTTATACGATGGTGTGACATGGAATCCTCCAGTATTTCAATCAGCAGCAACAAATTCTAGTGGTACAAAAATTATTCTTACATATAACGAGGCATTATCTTCAACTACTGCTGCTGCTTCTGCTTTTGCAGTTTTAGTGAATAGCTCATCCGCAACAATTTCTAGCGTTGGGATCTCTGGATCAACTGTAGAATTAACAATGCAATCTACTATAGCCAACGGTCAAACAATAACAGTTGCATATACAGATCCAAGCGGATCTGATGATACAAATGCTATACAAGATCAAGACGGAAATGATGCTGCCTCGTTTAGTGCTACATCAGTAACAAATAATAGTGCTACATATGCTTTACTGACAAGTAATGTAGTATTGCATTTAGATGCTAATGCCTATTCTGGAAGTGGTAACTGGTTAGACACTTCTGGAAATAATAAACATGGAACTATATCTAATGCCGATTATATTAAAAGTGGCGATAGAGATTATTTTGTATTTAACCCCCACGATAGAGAAGGAGGAGGTCATTATATAACCCTAGCAAGTGGTGCAGTTGACCCTAATTCAAGTTTTACTATTAGTTTTTGGGTCAGAATAAATGCTGTGAATAACAACATAAATACATATTTAAGTAACCTTGCTGCTGATAGCGGATTACAACTAAGAGATAACACAACAGGAATAGAAGTTGTTAAATCTTTTTCAGCAGCAATAGGTACATTTAGTAATAGTGTTTTACCTGACGATAAGATTTATAATATTGTTTTTGTAAGAGATAATTCTACTAATCCTGATACCTTTAAAGTTTTTGTAGATGGTGGTCAAACAAATCCCGACACAACAAATACTTTAGGAACTTTTACAACTACTGAAACTAGCTTTGTAACTCCAATAATTTTAGGAAGAAATTACTCTAATGTAAGCAATGATAATGAATCATTAAATGGTCGTTTATATCATGTACTTGCTTATAGCACTGCATTAACATCTGCTCAAATACTTAATAATTACAATGCTTTAAAAGATAGATATAGTAACGATGATATATGTCCTTTGGTTACAGAAAATTTAGAACTATACTTAAATGCTGGAATAGCTAGTTCTGGGCCTTTTAGTTCTACTGGTCTTATTGCTCAAAACTCAACTTGGAACGATTTAAGTGGTCAAGGTAATAATTTTGGATTTGGATTTGGCTCAGACACTTCACAAAGACCAATATATGCTACAGGTGATATGAGTATTGTAAGGCCAACTTCAATCAGTAGTACTACTACAGCAATGGTTTATATAGCAAGTCATACAGATTTAATTGGAGCTTTTGGTAATAATACATCTTCTGCAATATCACATTACACTGATTATGGTTATAGCGAAGGAAGAGGATTTACTTTTGACGTTGCAGCATATTTAGAATTACAAGCTGATTTGAGAAATCACAGCACTACTGATTTTTACGCAAATCATCTAGCTACTGCACAACATTTTGTAGATTATGGTTATCCAGTTGAGACTCGTTCACATACTGTTCACGCAAATATAGATCAAAGCAAGATAACCGATGGTCAAGTTGATATTAACGCTGGTAATGGTCATGCAAGGTCTGCTCTTAATGCAGATTTCTTTAAATTTGGAAAAACAACAGATTTTACTATAGGAGTATGGTTTTATCTTGACTCAGTTGGAGATGGCGATGGAATCATAAGTTGTGGTGCTAATGACCATGGTGGTAGTTATATGTTGCGTATAACAAACACTTCTACTTACCCGAATGTAATAGAGTGGTATCGAAACAGAGCATATTCCACTTCTAATGTTTTCACTGCATTAAGAACTTCTAACAACTCAATAAGTGCAGATAGTAATTGGCATTATGTTCTTATTTCTTGCGATAGAGATTCTTTTACTAAAATCTATATAGATGGATTTAGAAAAGCAAATAGTACAAGTGTAGATTATAGGTCAGATAATATTGGGACTTTAAGTGAAACTGGATCTGAAAATAATACAGTAAGTGCTACTGATGTTGATAATGTTTTTAGGGTTGGGGCTAATACTGCTGAAAATAATAATTTAAACGGAAGAATTGCACAAGTTCATCTTTGGAAGGGTCGTGCATTAGATGAAAGAGAAGTTTTAGAAGCCTATAATAATACTAAAAAGAAATTTGGTCATCCACAAAATCTTTATAGAGGAGGTTAAAAATGGCAAACGATCCAAATAAATTTACAGAAAATTGGGAGCAATATAGCACGACTAAAGTTCATGTAAATCAAGATGAATTTTATAACTATGAAACTAATACACCTCCAGATCCTAATATAAAAATTAAACCAACAAAAATAGATTTAGATGAATTAGGCTTCTAATGCAAATGCACTATATAGTTGATATAAGTAAATAGTACTGATATAATATTAGTATTATACTTTATAATTTATTGTTAAATCCAAAACAAAAACTTGCTGCGCTTCAATCAGAACTACAACAAATTGCAAAAAACTATAATGAAGCAAAAGAAGTGATGAGTGCCTGTGAACGTAAAATATTACAGATACAAGGTGGTATTGCTGCTTGCGAGGACTTGATAAAACAAAACGAGGAGACTCAAAAAGAAGTTTGATTTTTATTTAGTTTTTACAGGGATATTTCGATCAATTATGCCATACATGACATAAAGGGGTGCTAAACCTATAATTAAAAAAAGCACCATAAATGTTATTGGTACGCTTGCTTTTATTAATGCTTCTTTAATCATGTTTCAAAAAATTTGTAACTATCTTTCTATAGTATCTACTGTTTTAGTATTAGGAATTTTAGGCGGTGGTTTTGTTACATTCAAATATGTAACCAGCGAGCAGTTTAAAGCAAAGATAATGAATGAAATTATGGGAAATGTATCTGGTCTTATGCCAAAAGTTTTAGATCAAGGACTTCCTAAAACTACAGGTATATCTATGCCGATAATTAAATGAATTGTTGGCACTGTAAGTCGGAATTAATTTGGGGTGGTGATGAAGACTTGGAAGAGAATACAGAGTATTCTATGGTCACTAATTTATCTTGCCCAAAATGTCATTCTTTTGTAGAAGTCTATCTTCCTAGAAATGCCTACGATTAAAAAAATAGAAGAAATAAATATTCCGCAGATAAGTAATTACGAAATATTTGTTCCAGAAATAAAACCAATACCTAAACTTATCGTTGATTATCCAGCTTGTGTAAAAGTACATAGAAATAATTTAGTAACAGAAATTGATATTGATGAAAACGGAACAGTTATCAAATGTGGCATTAAAATGCCAAGTTATGAGCCTTTAAATTATACTCCTAATGAATTTACATATACTCAATCAGAATTAACTAATAAAGCAGAATTAAAACCAGAGATGGAATATAAACAACCAAATTTAGCTAAGAAAAAAGAAGAAGAATTGTATATACCTTGTCCACCATTAGATCCGCAATTTATGAAAGGTGATTACAGAAATGATAAAAGGCTGTTTAGATTTGACTTTTACGAAAGAATAGAAATAGATGGAGTTGTTGAATGTGTCGAAAACTGGAAAGAAGTACCATTTAGAGAAACTTTTATTGGTACGCCTCAAACTCTTATTTCTACTACTGTGTTGGGTGTGGTTGCTGGTGGGGCTGCGCTTTTGGCTCCAGTTATAAAAAAGCTTCTTTCTACAATATTTAAGAAATTAAAGAAAAAGATTTTAAAAGAAGAAAAAGACAAGGTACAAACATAAGCAGACATTTTTACAAGCCCTTTACAACCGATTCTGAAGGGGCAATTTTATGCTTTTTTCTCCAATATTCTGTTTTGCAAGCATTACAGCAATATTTTTTTCTTTGTTCTTTAGTAAAAAACTGACTATTGCAATTTGGGCATTGTTTTATAATGCAGCCTAATTCTCCAATTTTTTTATATACAGATCCTTTATAAGTTATAAATTCGTCAATCATTTTTTTATATTATGCGTATGCGGTATAACTTGACCCATTTGTTCTGTAACTAAAACATCGGCACAAATAGAGTGATAAGGACTTGATGGATGATATTGAATACCAGCAATTTTTAACTCTCCGCAATTTTTTAAACGAGCTAATTCATAGTCTAATTTTTTATTATTTAATATTTGATTTTGTATTTTTTCTTGGGTTGTAGCTGATCTTAAACAAGCATCTTGATAGGCAGATCCTAAAGGAATAGAAAATGTTGCTGCAATACCAAAATTGATTCCTAAGTTGTCTTTATTAGCTGAATAATTTTCTTGATGATATAGTATTTCACCAGCATTTGTTAAATTACCATCATCATCAGTTGCCATGTTGTAAACAGGAGTTGTATATCTTAAATCTTGAGGTCGTTTTTGGTTAAAAGTTGAAGTTACAAATGGACTGATTGTAAGCATTGAATTTTGACAAACTACACCTCCACCAAATTGAGACTCAATTAGATTGCCCTGCAACACTTGTACAGCTTGATTAGATACTGAAGATGAACTTTGTGCAACTGGCGCAGCAGTTGATGAAGTGTTTGCTAAAACTGGTTGACCAAAAAAACTTGCTATTGCGAGAAGACTGTAGTAGTTTCTGTGACGCTTTCGCTGGTAATTTGCCTTGTAAGATCTGTAATTCGACTTACGGAAGGTTGCTTGTAAACTTCTGTAAATTGAAACGAAGCTCCGTCTTGATTTAGAGTGAAATTTGGTCGTGTGTTTAGATCTACCTGTTTCCATGTATAGTCTTGACCATTTAAGGTAGTTTGTAAATTACTGTAGCTAGGATTAATAGCTCCGTCAGCCTTAACTCCTGATCCAGAAACACTATAGGTAGAGCCAGAAAATTCGACAGTACGGATAGTTTCATTAATATTTGTAGTTGTTCTTGTGGTGCTAGTGGATGTTCCTTGCGTAAAATTAGGAACAACTGGAATTGCGTAGAGTGGGTTAGATATAAATAAAACAAAAGCACCTAACCATTTCATTAATCTAATATTGAAAGTTCGGTTACAAATTGACCTATTGCTGTAGTGCCAGCCCCACCAGCCGTTACTGTTGTTAATCCAGCACTTGTTACAGTACCAGCTAAATTACCAGCTACTCCTCCAGAATAACTGGTTGTTTTACTAAAAACAGGTAAATCAGCAATTACTCCTGTGGAGACATCTACTCCAGAACCAACAGCATAAGCTGCGTCACCACCAATAAAAGATTCTTGGAAAGAAAATGCTGATCCAGCAGTATTTACGTCATAAGTTCCAGCATCTAATGTGGCTGCTGCTGTAGCACTTGCTGGTGCAACTAATTTGCCAAAATGATCGTCAGCAGATGCAACTTTAATATTGCTTCCAGAAACGCTATAAGTGCTTGCACCACGTTCAGCAATGGTATAAGCTCCATCAACAGTAAGTTGCGTAGAGCTAGTCATTTTGTGAATAAGATCTGCGTGTGCTGCTGGCATAAATAATGCTGCTAAAATTAAAAATTTTTTCATTTTTTAGATTTAGGGTCGATTACTTCTGCTCCCTCAATCTTGAGAGGAGTTATTACCCTTATAGTTTGCACCATACCTTCGTTTTCCGCAACTTTGCTGTCTTTCTCACTACGTTTTTTTGATCCCTCCAAACCGAATGTTGCGAGTGCGCCTGTCAGCAAGCTGGCCGGAAAAGTGATGTCTTTAGGTTCTGAACTGTAGCCGGGAATAGATATATAGTTAAGTGTTACTATAAATCCACTCCAAACAACTACTCCAAGTCTTACAAAAAGACTAATAACAGCTAGTTGTTCTTCTTTATCATCTAATCCTTCTTTTAACTTTT
>VTLG01006158.1_pt1 | contig 21428 bp, 25 predicted proteins | sample 4694571 | NCBI WGS metagenome assembly VTLG01 (sample SAMN12604809, study PRJNA352737) | marine metagenome | biome: ENVO:00000447; feature: ENVO:00000209|ENVO:00000569|ENVO:01000036; material: ENVO:00002151; isolation source: viral sequences binned using virsorter ... | reverse complement strand
GGTCACGTAGCGCGCAGGTTTCCGCTAGTTTTTGAATTAGAAAACACGTATGGCAAATCCAGATTTTGAATCCGCCAGGGCGCGCAAGACCGAAGCGCAGGCCGCGCTCGCTGAATTGGAACTCGCAAAAGCGCAAAGCGAGCTGGTCGCGGTTGAGGACGTGATCGCCGCATGGGCAGACACAGTGGCGACTATCAAGAACCGTCTGCTTGCGATCCCGACAAAAACCGCACCGCTGATTTGCGTGGAGAGCGAGCCGACCATCTGTCACAAGATCGTCGAATCGGAAATCTACGAGGCGCTGGAAGAGCTTTCCAACTATGAGCCAAAGACCACAGCAACGCGCGCGAATGCGCAAAGCAGCCAAAGCGGCAATGCAGGCGATGAAACCACCGCCCCGGCTAAGCGTCGCAAAGTGGGCAGACAGAAACCGTCGGCTCGAATCCTCGACCAGTAGCGAGGCGGGGCGATGGCACACAAGTCGCGCGGAATATCAGCGCGCGATCATGGACGCCGCAGGCGACACCGGCATCGCTGAAGTGGTCATCATGTCCGGCGCGCAACTGGGCAAGACCGAAGCGCTGCTGAACGTGATCGGGTTTCACATGGAACACAGCCCGACCTCGATCCTGGTGCTACAACCGACGCTAGAGATGGGGCAGGCTTTCAGCAAAGACCGGCTGACCGCCTCGTTGCTTGAGTCAACGCCAGCGTTGCAAGGCAAAGTGCGAGCTGCAAAAAGCCGCGATAGCAACAACACCACGATGCACAAGCAGTTTCCTGGTGGGCATATCACCGTCGTCGGTGCCAATAGTCCCGCAGGGTTAGCAAGCCGCCCTGTTCGGGTTGTGCTTTGCGATGAGGTCGATAGATACCCGCCCAGCGCTGGCAGCGAGGGAGACCCGGTGCAGCTCGCGCGGAAGCGGTCCAGCACATTCTGGAACCGGAAAATTGTACAGGTCAGCACGCCGACGAATCGCGACGCGAGCCGCATCGAGGACGCCTACGAGCGCAGCGACAAGCGGCAATATTGGGTGCCTTGTCAGCATTGCGACGAGCATCAGGTGCTGGCCTGGGGACAGGTTCAATGGCCGGAAGGAAAGCCGGAGCACGCTGCCTATGCGTGTGAACACTGCGGCGCGGTCTGGAGCGAGGCAAACCGACTTTGGGCGATCAGGCACGGCGAATGGCGTGCGCGTGAAGCATTCAAAGGCGTCGCGGGGTTTTGGATATCAGGGTTGTACAGTCCGTGGATTCCACTCGGCGACGCTGCGCGGGAGTTCCTGGCCGTTAAGAATCAACCAGGACAACTGCGCGTCTGGATTAACACCTACCTGGCGGAATCGTGGGACGAGGCGCAGGGCGAAGCGGTCGATGATTTTGTTTTGATGGAGCGCGCAGAACCCATCGAGCGCGTGCCTGCGGCATGTGGTGCGCTCACTGCCGGCATAGACGTGCAGGATGATCGCCTCGAGGTCACCGTCGTAGGTTGGGCTGCTAACGGAAGCGACGAGGCGTGGGTAGTCGACCACGCGGTGATCTACGGAGATCCCTCCACGACTCAACTATGGGGCGATCTGGATCAGGTGCTATTTGGAGAGTTTGAGACCGAATCCGGCGACCCGATGAAATTGTCAGCAGCGGCAATCGACACGGGCGGACATCACACCAACGCCACTTACCTGTATGCCGCTCGGAAGGCTCGCGTCTTCGCCGTCAAGGGGGTGGGTGGCGAGGGCCGCACCATGATCTCGCGCCCGACGCGCAATAATCATCAGAAGGTGCCGTTGTTTGGCATCGGAGTGCATGCGCTCAAAGAACAAGTGTATTCGCGGTTGAAGATCGAAGAACCCGGACCCGGATATCTGCACTTCTCTGATCGCCTAGAGCCGGAATGGTATGCGCAGTTGACCGCAGAGCGAATTGTCACGCGATACCACAAGGGGTTCCCGCGTCGCGAGTTCGTTAAGTCTCGCGCGAGGAATGAAGCCCTCGACTGCATGGCTTACGCGATTAGCGCTTATCATATTGGGGGTGTACACGCAAGAATGCGCAGTGATATCATGCGTAAACCGGCAGCAGGAGTGGCGGGGGCCACCGGCAGCAGGCGCAGCACAACGCGCTTGCTCGGCGCTCGCGGCGACGCGAGTTTTGTGAACAGCTGGCGGTGACCCATTCTTGTCCAACGTCTTCGACGCAGGCGATGCGTTAAGCACTGAACCGTTGACCTTCAGGGTCGGCGATTTCGTGCAATGGAAACGCGAAGCCCTACGCAACACCTACGGTACTGGCTATACCGCCGAATACGTCGCGCGTATCGCGGGTGGGTCTGACGAGATCAAGATCGCCCAGGCGGGTGGCACCACCACCTCGTATTTTCTGTTCACTGCGGACACCAGCACCACAGCCGCGTATACCGCTGGCGACTATCAATGGCAGCTCGAAATAACGCAAACGAGCAGCAGCAACCGCGCAGTTGTTGAGGTCGGCACCTGGACGATTAAGCCTGACCTGGACGCCGCCAGCGCCGATCCGCGCAGCACCGCACAGATCATGCTCGACAAAATCGAGAGCGTGCTGACCGGGCGCGCAGACGGCGACGTTGCGAGCTATTCAATCGAAGGGCGCTCGTTGCAAAAAATACCCGTTCTCGAGCTGATGACGTGGCGAGATCGATATCGCGCTGAAGTTGCTAAAGAGCGCAACGACGCGTTACTCGCTCGAGGCAAGACAGGCTCGGCCACGATACAGGTGCGCTTCTGATGGGCGTCGTCGATTGGTTCAAGCGGCAACCGGCCAGCACCAAGCGCAGAAGCTACGCCGCAGCCAATACGGGTCGGCTGTTTTCTGATTTTGTGGGCAGTACGCGCAGCAGCGATGCAGAACTGCGCCCTGCCCTCTCGCGCATTCGCGCACGCTCTCGTGATCTGGCGAGAAACAACGAATACGCGCGGCGCTACCTAGACCTACTCGGCACCAACGTGGTCGGAGATGGCGTCAAATTGCAGGTTAAAGCGCTCGATAGCGTAGGACGGCTCGATACCGGCAATAACGCAGTTGAAGCCGCGTTCAAGCGATGGGGTCAGGTTGGGAATTGCACCGTTGACGGGCGGCTGAGCTGGAACGACGTGCAGCGGCTGACAATCGAGAGCGTGGCGCGAGACGGCGAGGCGTTTTTGATTCTGCACCGCGGTGCGTCACTGACGCGCGATTCGTTTGCCATCGAATTGATCGAGCCAGATCAGATTGATGAAGACCTAAACCGCGCTGCGTCTGAGGGACGTAATCAGATTCGCATGGGCGTTGAGCTAGACCGGATGCGCCGTCCTGTCGCCTACCACATTAAAACGGAACATCCAGGCGACACCGAAATCGTTAGACCGATCCGCTCGAAAACGCAGCGCATACCGGCTGAGCGCGTGATTCACGTCTATCGACAATTGCGCGCAGGACAAACGCGCGGCGAACCGTGGATGTCATCAGCGTTGTCGAGTCTGAAGATGCTCGACGGTTTGCGCGAGGCGGCGATAGTCAACGCGCGAGTCGGCGCTTCAAAAATGGGCTTTTTTACCTCGCCAGCAGGTGATGGGTTCATCTCCGACGAAAACGACGGCAACGTGCCGATACTCGACGCAAGCCCTGGGTCTTTCCAGCAACTCCCCGAGGGCGTTGGTTTTGAGGCATGGGACCCGGCTTTTCCGAGTACCGATATCGGAGCGTTTCAGACTTCGATACTGCGCGGGATCGCGAGCGGTTTAGGCGTCACATATAACGCACTGAACAACGACTTGGAGAGCACCTCCTACTCCAGCATCCGCCAGGGCGCCCTTGAAGAACGCGACATGTATCGCGGCGTGCAGGCGTTTCTGATCGATCACATGGTGCGCCCGGTCTATCTCGCCTGGCTCGGTGCGGCGATGGAACTGAACTCGTTTGGTATTCCGCTGCGCCAGTTCGACCGATTCGCAGATGCGTCGATGTTTCGAGGACGCACATGGTCTTGGGTCGACCCACTGAAAGAGAGTCAGGCGCTGATCCAAGGCATGCAAGCCGGGATTCAATCGCTCGATGACGCTGCGAGCCACTACGGCCGCGACAGCGAAGACCTGTTAGCACAAATCGCGCGAGATCGAGACCTCGCCGCGCAATTCGGAATCACATACGCCCTTCAGCCTTTCGGTGTTCAAAAGATGCCGGTCGACGCGGATGGCGTAGAAGGAGACGAAGAATGACACAACCGCAAACCATAGAGATGGAGACTGACGAGCAACCCGAGGCGCGCGATGTCACCGCGACGCTGACGCACCGACTCGCTGAGATCAAGCCGCGAGGAGTTGACGTTGAAGCTCGCCGCATCGAAATGTCGATCAGCAGCGAGCAGCCGGTAGCGCGCAGTTTTGGTAACGAAATCCTAGAACACACCGAAGACGCAATCGACCTGGAGTTCCTTCGCAGCGGTCGTGCGCCTTTGTTGTTGGATCACGATCCCAGTCAGCAGATTGGGGTCATTGAGAGCGTCGTACTGGATGGAGAAGCGCGTCGACTCCGCGCTACGGCTCGCCTTGGACGGGGCGAGTTAGCCACCAGCATCCTTCAAGATGTGGGGGACGGTATCCGAACGAATATATCGGTTGGGTACAGCATCGACAAGCTCGAACGCAAGGGAACCGGCGACGATTTTGTCGCCACAAGATGGCGGCCACTCGAGGCCAGTTTGGTGTCTATCCCAGCAGACACGAGTGACATCGTGGGAGTTGGGCGAAGCAATCAAACAGAAATCACTACCACACCTGAAACAACACACACGGAGGCCATCGTGGCTGAAGACAACACCGCAATTGACATGGACGCAGTCCGCGCAGAGGCCCTGGCCGACGCGAATAAAGCAGCACAGAAACAGGTCGCGCAGATCCTTGAGCTTGGCGCACGCCATGATCAGGTCGAACTTGCACGCGAGGCCATCCAGGCCGGACAGCAAGTCGACGCATTCCGCGACGCCCTTCTGACCAAAATCGAAACTCAGGCACTGGTTGCTGCCAACGATTCAGACATTGACCTGAGTGCAAAAGACAAAAAGCGATTCAATCTTGCCCGTGCCATCAGCGCGATGGTGAATCCCTCAGACCGACGTGCGCAGGAAGCCGCTGCGTATGAGTTTGAGGTTTCTGAGGCAGTCGCCCAACGATCCGGCAGAGCCGCGCAAGGCATCCTGATGCCGCATTCGGTACTCGTTCGGGATATGAACAGCTCAGACGATGCCGCAATCGTTACGGACGACTACCGCGGAGATCAGTTTATCGACGCGCTGCGCAATGCATCGTCGGTGATGGCTGCGGGTGCTACCACGCTCACCGGCTTGAGCGGTGATGTGAAAATCCCGCGCAAATCCGCTGGCGCGTCTGCCGGGTGGGTCAGCGCGGAAGGTGGCGCGACGAGCGAATCAGAAATGACGCTCGCCACGGTTTCACTTTCCATGAAGACACTGGGCGCATATACAGATGTCACACGCCAGCTATTAATCCAATCAAGCGAAGACGTCGACCGGCTGATTCGGGACGACCTGACGACTGCGATAGCTATCGCGATCGACAAAGCCGCCCTGGAAGGTTCAGGTTCTTCAGGTCAACCGACCGGCATCCTGAATCAGACAGGCGTGAATACGGTCACTGACTTTGCAGCAGCCACGCCAACATTTGCTGAGGTTGTGACGTTGCAAACAGCCGTAAGCGAGGACAACGCGTTGCTCGGCAATCTTGCGTACATCGTGCCGCCAGCCATGTATGGCGCTTTGAAGACTAAGGAAAAAGCCACTAATACGGCGCAGTTCGTGGTCGAGAATGATGGCTCGATTGGTGGATACAACGCCATCGTGTCTGCACAAGCCACTGCAGGGAACCTCTACTTTGGCAACTTTGCTGATTGCCTGGTTGGGTTCTTTGGCAGCGGTGTTGACATCATTGTTGACACGTCAACAGGTGCAACTGCGGGTACGCAGAGGATCGTCGCGCTGCAAAGCGTAGACGTTGCTGTACGTCATGCAGTGTCGTTCGCTTTCGGTAACGATGGGTAACGACTAAACCAAGGGGACGGGGCGCACATGCGCCCCTAACCCTCTGGAGAAGCTATGCAATACCAAGTTACTAAGCGATGCGTGATTGATCGACAACCGCGTGGACTCGGGGATGTCGTTGAAGTATCAGCCGAAGAGGCAAAGGAGCTGATGGCAACTGGACGCATCGTGCCGGTCGACAAACCTGCCGCAACGGCTGATCGCAACGCTGGCGCTGCGCCTAAAAAGCGTGGACGGCCGCGTAAAAAAGTTGACTGATCGATGGTTGAGACTGCGACAGATCGCAGCCTTTTGCTGGCGGATTTTGGCGAGGCTGCTACGTGGACTCCGTCGGGAGGATCGGCGGCGACGCTGACCGCGTTGCTCTCAAAAGAGCATGAAGAGGTCGACACGGGCGGTGCGGTTTCTATTGTGATGAGTCATCCACGAGTGACGTGTCGTACCGCTGATGTGTCCACGGCTGCTGAGGGCGATTCGTTCGCAATAGGCGGCGTGACCTACACCGTGCGCGTTGTGATGACTGACGGCACCGGCATGACACAGTTGGTCTTGGAGGCTCCATAGCATGGCGCACGTTCGCCAAAGCATCCGCGACAACGTTGTGACGACGCTGACCGGGCTGACCACCACTGGCTCAAACGTGTTTGCGAGTCGCGTCTATCCGTTGGCTACGGCCAAGCTCCCAGGGTTGGCGATATACACGAACGACGAGACCATCGAAGCCAACACGATTCAGCCGCCGCGAGTGCAGCTACGCACGCTCACGCTCACGGTAGAGATTTATGCACGCGGCGCGACGGCTGATGACGTGGTTGATACCGCGTGCGTCGAAATCGAGGAAGCGCTGTATACCGACAGGACGCGTGGTGGCAATGCACGCGACACCCGCGTGGTGACCTTTTCTGCAAGCCACACAGAGGACGGCGATCAGCCGATAACGGTCGGCTCGTTGAGCATAACCATCGACTATCAGACCGCCGAGAACGATATCGAGGTAGCAGCATGAACAACCGAATCACATTAGAGCGCAACGGCTCGCAGATTGAGGTCTGGGAACACCAGTCCGAATATCTAATATCGAAAGGATGGCAGCGCGCTGCCGAAGAAAACGAAGCCATAACCGAGGAGATTGAAGAAGATGGCGAATCATAGAGGCAGCGACGGCACTGTACATGTAGGGTCAGATGCAATTGGAGAGATCCGAAGTTGGTCGCTGGAAAGCACCGCGGACACGATAGAAGACAGCGTGATGGGCGATTCCGCGCGCACCTATCAGGTGGGATTAGCATCCTGGTCTGCCAGCGTCGACGCGTATTGGGATGACGATGACACTGCCCAAACAGCATTGACCGCAGGAGCGTCGATAAGTCTGACGCTTTATCCAGAGGGGACGTCGGCAGGAACCAAGTACACCGGCACGGCTTTGGTTACGTCGGTCAGCACCAGCAGTTCGTTCGATGGGATGCTTGAAGTCAGTTTCAGCTGTACCGGCACTGGATCTCTTACGACTGCGACGATCTAACAGCGATGCAACGGGGGCATGAATGAGTTTATTGCAGAAAGCGCAGGAGCATTACAAAGCTAAGCTCGACGCGGAGCCGCGTGCACTCGAGGTTCCTGAGTGGGGAGCGACCGTCTACATCAAGCCGGCCATATCGCTGCTCCGATTGGGAGAGGTCCTAGAACTTGCCAACAGCGGTAAGGCTGCGGAGGCGATGGTGCTGACGCTGATATACCGACTGGTCGATGAGGAAGGAACGCCGCTGTTTCGTAAGGCGGAGCGAACGGAGTTGATGCGAAGTGTCGACCCCGATGTGCTGGCGCGCATCGTCGGGATCATCAACGAGGAAACGCCGGACCAGGATGACGCGCTGGGAAACTGAGGAGCGACCCAGGCCAGTTCGCTATGTATCAACTGGCTGAGCATTTGCACAAAACGGTCGCGGAAATAAGGGAAATGGATCACCGCGAATGGCTCGGGTGGCTCGCGTATTTCAAGATGAGGGACGAGGACAAAAATGGCGACATATGAAACAGTCCTCAGTCTTTTTGCGCGAGACAACACCGCGCGAGCGTTTCAGTCGCTCAATCGCCGACTTAAGAAACTCGGCGCAGGCATTGCCGGTGCGGCGACTCGGTTCGCGAAGATCGGAAGCGCAGCGGCCCTCGCTGCTGGTGCGGCCACCGCGGCGTTCGTCGGCATGCGCATGGCCGCTATCGACAATCTCGCCAAGACGGCCGACAAGATCGGCACCACCACAGAAGCGTTAGCAGGTTTGCAGCACGCCGGAGAACTCACTGGCGTCAGCACGCAGACAATGAATATGGCACTGCAGCGTATGCAGCGCCGATTATCAGAAGCAAGCCAAGGAATGGGAGTTGCACAGGGCGCGCTAGCAGAACTTAACCTCGACGCGGATCAACTGCTCTCACTCCCGCTAGACCAACAAATGGAGGTGGTCGGTGATGCTATGGCCGGGGTCAAAACCCAGGCGGATCGCGTGCGGCTCGCCATGCAGTTTTTCGACAGCGAAGGCGTGGCGCTGGTCAACACACTCGGCCAGGGTGGCGATGCTTTGCGCGCGATGATGAGCGAAGCGGATCAGCTAGGCATCTCACTGTCTCGTGTGGATGCGGCGAAAATCGAGCAGGCGAACGACGCAGCGTCGAGGATGACCGGCGTGTTCACGGGCATTGGTAATCAGCTCGCTGTCAGCTTCAGCCCCATGATCGAGGCAGCGAGCAACTGGGTCACGCATCTGGCTTTAACCACCGAGGGATTCGGCGACATAGGCGCGAAGGCTGCGGGATTTGTTGCTACTGCGTTTCACAAAGTGGGCGACGCCGTGCGCGGTCTGAAGGTCATCGTGCTGTCGATACGGCTTGGGTTCGTCGACATGGCGGAGTCCGTATCTGGTGTGATGCAGGGCGTCGGTGAATCCGTTGTTGAGATCATCAACTCAACCATCACCAAGTGGAACACGTTCTCGCGCACCATCATCGACGGATACAACGATCTGGCGCAGCATGTGCCGTTTCTGGACATGACGACGGACTGGTCGCCGACGGTCGGCAAGGTTCAATTCGACTCGGACTTTTGGTCGAGCCAAGAGGCGATCTTCAAGCAGATGGGCGAAAACATACGCGGCCAACTCACTGAAACGCTTAATACTGATACTGGCCAAGCCTTCGAGGACGCGTTTGGAAGTTTTGTTGATCGGTTCCAGTCTCCCGATGCCCCCGGTCAGGTGATCCCTCCTGAAATCGAAGAGGGACTTAATACCATCGAAAAAGATGCGGCGAACAAAGCCGACAAAATGCGCGGCAATATCAGCGACGCGCTCATCGATGGCGTCGTTGACTCAAAAGCCGCAATGCTTAACTCGTTCAGCGACATCCTGAAGTCGATGGCGCGCGACCTGGTTCGCAGCAAAATCATGTCGCTACTCAAAACCGCTTTTGGCGGTGGCCAGGAGGGCGGTTTCTTCTCTCGCATTTTTGGCAAAAAAGCCGCTGGTGGCAACGTGATGTCAAACCGCCCGTATATGGTCGGCGAGAGAGGGCCGGAGTTGATGGTGCCATCGTCATCCGGTCGGATTATCCCAAATTCAAAACTGCGCGGTGCTGGCGTGACGATCAATCAAACGAACACTTACAACGTCGAGTCTGGATTCGATGAAGCCGCGTTGCGCGAGATGCAGATGTTGCAAGCGGCTCAGACGAAGGCAGAGATCATGCAATCGCTGCGCAGTCACGGCGTAGGCATGCGAGGTTAAACAATGGCACTAGTCAGTTTCCCTGCGGTGACGCCTAACGATGTCACACTAGGCGCGATCAACAACACTGCGCAGTTCGTGTCACCTTTAAGCGGTCACGTGCAGACGTTAAGCCGCGGCGGTGGACGCTGGCGCTTGCGTCTTGGGTTCCGCAACTTGCTCGGCACTGATCGCGGCAAACTGCAAGGCTTCATCGGAGCGTTGAACGGATCGGCCAATACGTTTCGCGTGCAGGATCACAGTTATGTGCGACAAGGTTCGGGCGCGGGAACACCGCTGGTCGATGGCGCAAGCCAGACTGGCTACTCGCTCGTCACCGATGGCTGGCCAAACAACACTGCGATCTTCAAAAGTGGCGATCAGCTCAGCTATGACAACGGCACATTCTCAGAACTCAAAATTGTGACCGAGGATTGCGGTAGCAACGGGTCAGGCCAGGCGACCATAAAAATATGGCCAGAGATTCACGTATCGCCTGCTAATAACGCAAGCATCGTGGTCGCTACGCCGCTCGGGGAATTCCGCATGCTGGCACCCGAGGCGAGTTGGACCAATCGGCCAGGTGGCAATGGGGCTTTTAGCGATTTTGTGATCGACGCCGTTGAGGTTCTTAACTGATGGCGCGAGGGATCAACACAGAAAATTCAGCGGCCAGCGTCGCCGATGTGTTGCGCCCCGTCTTTTTCGCCAAGCTAGAATTTGACGACGACGCCGGTGCCGCTTCAGGGTCAGGTGTTGTACGAGTTCACAACGACATTGGAACGCTCACTGTCGGCGGCGAAGATTGGCTCGGCTTGGGCGACTTCGCTGGCATCAGTTCAGTTAATGAAGGCTCGGATCTTGCAGCGCATGAGATCGAACTGACGTTAAGCGGGATCGACGCAAGCCTGCTCGATGAGCTGCTAGTGCAGCCCTACTTTCAGCGCCCGGTGACAATCTATCTCGGCATGATCAACGTAGAAACCGGGGCACCACTCGGCGCACTCGATGAAATGTGGCGCGGGAAAATGGACTATCCAGAATTAGTCCTTGGCAGCACAAACGGCATCCGGCTGCGCTGCGAATCTGCATTGATATCACTTGATCGACAGCATGTTGTTCGCTACGCCGACGCTGAGCAGCGCGGAATGTTTCCCGGTGACGCAGGGCTGCAATACCTGGCGCGTGTCGCATCAGCCGAAATCCGATGGCCTCACGGCCGAGGGAATCTATTTGGCGTGATTAGAAGCGTGGGTGGGGGGACTTCGAGTGACGACTACCTAGAGGATGAAAACAACGAAGCGACGACGAACAACAATGAAAGTGGCATGGGCCTCGGGCCATGAGCCGTTCCGTAGAGGTCTGGCGTGCGTTGAACGCCATCGAATCGAGATCATTTCAATATGGCAGTACAGATTGCTGCCAGTTCGCGCGCGAGATCGTGCAACAGATCACGGGACGAGAAATCGAAGCGCCGACATACGGCTCGGAATCCGAAGCTGACGACATCGTTGAGGGGTTCGGCGGCTACCAGAAAATGATCAGCGCACTACTCGACCAGGAACCATCGCCGATTGATTCGCTTGAAACGGGCGACCCGGTACTACTCGAGGTAGGCGGTCAACCCATCGTGGGAGTGATGTTCGCGAACGGGGTCGCGTTAAAGACGAAGCAACGAATTACCAGCGTGTCGGCAAAGCATGTCAGGGCTGGTTGGCATATCGAGGCAAAAAATGGCTGATCCCGTATCCATTATTGTTGGCGCTGCCAAATTAGTCTGGACCGGCGCGAAGCTGCTAGGCGGTGCACTGACGGGCGCGCACGGTCTCGGTTGGCAGTTGGCTGCGCTGGGTACAGTAGATGCGGCAGTCAGCAAGTTTCTCCCAAAGACTACGGGTGGAGGACTAGATCGAGCGCAACCTCGCGATGTCACGATGCGGTCTGCGGTCGAACCGCGAAAGATTGTCTACGGGCGAGCGCTGGTAAGCGGCCCGGTCGCGTACATGAACACCGCAGATGCTGGCCGAGATTTATACATCGCCATATGCCTTGCAGGGCACGAAATTGATGACGTTGAAAGTATATTTTTTGACAGCCGACAGGTGTACTGGGCAGACATTGACGCATCGACTGGAGCCGTAACCGGATCGAGCGCGTTCGCCGGTCACACTTGGATCTGGAAACATCTAGGAACCGACTCTCAAAGCGTTGACCCCCAACTTGATTCAGCGTTCAGCGACTTCAGCAACAACCACAAACTCAATGGCATTGCGTACATAGTCGTTAAATTTCGCTGGACTGACGACGCTGCTAATACGCCGCTACAGGCCGGTGTACCGAGGCGGATCGCTGCGAAAATCAAAGGCAAAAAAATCTACGACCCGCGACTCGATAGCACGCAGACAAGCATATCGGGGTCCGGCTCGCACCGCGTCGATGACTCGTCTACCTGGACATGGAGCGAGAACCCTGCGCTTGCCGCTGCCGACTACCTGATCGATTCGAGACTTGGGCCAGGTTTTGCCACATCTGAAATTGACTACGCAGCGCTTGCCGCAGACGCGGATTACTGCGACGCGACAATATCCGAAGATGACGACGCCAAACGATTTACGAGCAACGGCGTGCTCTTTGCGACTGGTCGCCCTCGTCAGAACGTGCGGCGCCTACTGAGCGCTATGAATGGCCGCATGACGATGAGCGGCACGCCAAAGAAGGTGCGTATAGAGGCTGGACGCTATAAGACACCCACCGCGTCGCTCGATGAATCCTGGCTTTCTGGAAGCATCAAGATTCGGAGGGCCAGTCCTCGCACAGAACGTATCAACACCGTTCGAGCTGTATACATCGACAAGACGGACGGCTATGAGAGCCAGGAGTCATTTGCGCGCACCGTCGCCGCATACGTCACGCGCGATGGCGACGAAGAAATGCTGCGCGAGATCAATCTACCGTTAACTGATAACGAAACGATGGCGCAGCGCATCTCGCACCGTCACGTTCTCGCAGCAAATCAAATGCTAACGGTCGACATGCCTTGCAACTACAAGGCGCTGAACCTCGCCATTCATGATTTCGTGCAGGTTACCAACGCAGAGCTGAACTGGACTAACAAAGTCTTTATGGTGCAAGGCTGGTCGCTGGGAGGGTCGGGCGGTATCAATCTAGTTTTGCAAGAAACCGAAAGCACCGCGTTCGCTGATCCCAGCAGCTACACCGCGCGAGTCGCCGGTAGCATCATTACCTACGCTCAGCCCGACACACCGCCGCCTTCAGGGCTTGCAGCAACTGCGGAGGTCGGCGGCATCGCCTTGGCCTGGAATCTTCCGGCAGCGCCGGATACCTGGGACATGATCGAGGTGCACCAGTCCTCGACCAATGATCGCAGCGCGGCGGCAAAGATCGCGACGAGCAAAGCGGACGAATACTTCGCGGAGTTGCGCAAGGGCGAGACTCGATATTTTTGGATTAGATCTATCAACGCTGGCGGTACGGCGTCGAGCTGGCACCCAGAGAGCGCCACGGCTGGGGTGTCGGCTACGGCAATTTATCCAGGGCGTCGGTTTCTCGAAGGCTCTCTGGCCGTCGCAGATGGTGACGATGGCGCGTGGATTCGAATTTTCGATTCGTCAGGCGGCACCACTGCCGACAACTGGGTGTCTGTGTGGAGCGACGACAACAACACGTATTCGAGCTTTGAGATTTCCTGGGACCAGACCGCCAACAAAATCAACGTCAACATTTTAGCGGTCACCGATTTGCTGGCGCAGTTCCGCTCTCTTTACAACGCGAGCGCTGGCGGGTCGTTTGTTTTCGATGTGAAGCTCTCGAACACTGACGGCGATACGATTTACGCGAAGGTCGGGCCGTCCGACGACGTTGATATGACCACCTCGATGGTCATGGAGAAGAACCCGAGCACAGTGGGTTATAGCGTCGCCGGTGAGCCGGTCGATGTAGTTGATAGAATGGTCGGGGTCCAATGGACAGACGCGCTGCAATTCCAGGCTCCTGACCGCGGGTTTGTCGTTCAAAATGCGAGCGCGACACCACGCAATTCGATCAATTCAGCGGGTCACGCGACATTCGACATAACCGGCTGGACCGCGACCAACTACAACCCATCGCTCGACACGCCTGCGTCCGCTACGGAACGGCCAGACGGGTGGTACTCGACTGATACTACCGTCGCCATTCCTGCCTACGTTGACGGCGATCAGGACACGATGACGCTATCTGCGGCTGGTCAGGTCGAGGTGGTCAATACCGCGTTTGCTATTGAGCCCAATGATCGGATCAAAGTGCAGTGGCGCTTAAAAGACTCTGCCGGATCTGGCAACACCGCAAAAATATATCTCAACGTATATCAAGGCACACTGGCACAGGGTTCGATTGCGATCAGTCATGGAGCAACGAGCGGTGACTCCGAGTCGAAGATTACGCAAAAGAACGGCACGGCAAACGAAACCACGCACACGTTTTCATCGACGGGCTGGGAAGCTGGCAGCACCACCATAGGGTTGTTGGGAAGCAGCTCGCCTGACTTTGCGTCCGTTTCCATTCTGATGGACTCAACGACTCAAGTTGAGTATCTATCAGCCGAAAAGCTGACAAATCCGCACCTACCTAAGCGGGTCGGCGTTGGTATGTCTCCCGACGTTGCGGCGACACTTTACAACCCTGATCATTCTGCTCAGGTTTTCGCTTATGACGGCACCGCGGGTTCGTCGGCGTTCACCGCGCAATCTGTAGACGGATCGGGATCTGGAGCATCACAAAACGCAGAGATTTATGTAGATCACGGCACTGCGTGGGGTCTGCAACATTGGTACTCAGCGGCTGGACTAGATTTTCTCATAAGAAGCAACGCAACTGAGCGATTTAAGATCGCTGCCGCTGACGGCCTAGTCACAATCCCAGGAGGCCTGACCGTCCAGGGCACGCTGACCACGACAGGGCTTTCGCCTGGGGAGCAGTTCAGCGTCACGGCGGCGGGGAATGCATCAATTTTGATTGATGCCGATGACGGGAACGACAACCCTGCCATCAAAATGAATGCACCGACCGGAGATAGTGCATACATCGACCTAACTGGCGAAGATGTAAGTGGGGACTATGCGGCTCGCCTCATCACGGATCAGAGTAATACGACGTTGCACAGTTCTGGCGTGCTGCTGCTTGCGCCGACTACCAGCTATGTCGCCCTTCAATACGCTGGCGCGAACAAGCTGCAAAGCACGAGCGGTGGCATATCGGTCACCGGAGATGTTGCGGCAACGACCGGCACGTATTCCGGCAACGTCACTGTTGCAAACCTGAGCGTGACTTCAACCAATTGGTTGGGGTTTGGGGATTATGGGGAGCGCGTGTCAGGCTCTAACGCTTCTGGAACGCTGACGTTCTGGACAGACGCCACGCTTGCTTTGACGCTCGATAATTCGCAGGACGCAACGTTCTCGGGAACGGTCACATCCGCGAGCACGTCAGGCGACGCGACATTCGTTGCTTATCGTAACCAGACAACCCTGCCTAACTCAGGGGCCGGAGCAAACCTGATAGGGGCTTATCTATTTAAGAGTAGCGATACGTCAGGTTCAGAGCCTCACTACGCTGGGATCGGCGGGTTCGCTGATCAGTATGGCCGGATGGAACTTCAGTTTTTTACGGAACGCGATAACTGGGACTCAGATCCTCGTGTCCCAACGCTCACTTTGGACATATCAAAAAATGCCACGTTTGCTGGCAACGTAGGTATAGGCAGTGGCAGCACGCCGTTCCTTGGGGATACTGACATTGCTTTCCAGGTGGGTAGCAGCTCATACGACAACCCAGCAATTCAAATTCGTTCAAGCTCTTCTGGGACGGGCAAACTGTGGTTCGGTGACAATAGCGGATCGGCAGCGGGGAGGAGGGACGGTTTTTTAGAGTACTCGCAGACGGATCAGGAAATGCTGTTTGGGGCTGCTCAAGTAGAGAGGATGCGGATTGATGGGTTTGGGAATCTCGGGGTCGGTGTCACTAATCCTGGTTCATATTATGCAAGAGACCTAGTTGTCACTGGACCCTCAGAGGGCGGCATTACCATAGCTGCAACAGGAGAACACACAAACTATTTGCTTTTTGCCGATTCAACTTCAGGTGTTGCTAGATACGCAGGAATGATTGGCTATGCTCACGCGCAAGACCTGATGAGTTTTCGGACAAACTCAATTGAGCGCATGGTTATAGCCTCAAACGGCAACGTAGGGATAGGCGCAGCGTCTCCCGCTCAAAAACTAGATATTAGCGGCGGCGGATTGCAAATTCTGGGCAATGTTTCAACTCCCGCATCTGGCACTAGCTCAGTACTTATTGATTACTACTCAGGGGCAGCGCGCTACTGGGCGCGTGGTGCTGATGGCAGCACTAGAGGTTCACACAACTTCTACGTCCTAGAAAACGACGGTGGTGGTCAATTAACAGCATTGAGCTTAGATTCCAGTGCTAACGCCACGTTCTCTGGCGGCATAGAGGTCGCCGGGGTTTCAAATGTTCAAAACACGTTCACGATAGGCGGGTCTGGGTTTGGAACCCTCACCTACGGAACAATCGGAAGCGGCAGCGCATTTGGAATCCGCTCGGGGTCTGGCAAAGATTTGTCGATTGGGTCAGGTGGGAGTTGGGATGTCTTGAGATTGTCTGCTGCTGGAGCTGCGACGTTTTCTGGGAAAATAACGGCTACAGCAGCGGGGACGAACAGCAGTCTATACGCTCTGGATTTGAGTCGATCAGGAAGCGGGAGCAGTCCTGACATATGGGGGACGAGCAACAATTTAGTTCTTGGGACAAGTGCTTCTGCTGCTGCCCTGACTATTAATGGAACTGGCGCCACAGTCGCTAACGAGCTTTATTTCGACGGCGGGAAGAGAGTTGGCCTAGAACTTGTCGGTGAAGCAGAAGCCACAGTTGGTCCGGGCTGGATGACCGTTGCTGCGTATACCAGCGGGCGTCAGCACGGAGAAATCATCGTTACGGACGCCGATAGCGGAGATCATGGGTTCATCCGTATTGACTGGCTCCACTCCTACGCCGACTCAAATTTCACCGTATTAAATACGGGAGGTCACTCCAACCGCATCACGGGTTGCCGAGTTCTGTATCAAACATCCAATATCACCTACGGAACTTACATTCTGCAGGTGTACGTGACTACTCAGTCCACTTACGAAGTAAGTGTTTACCACCACCATGGGACAACCGATTACGGTCAGTTCACGGTTCAAACCCCGGTCATTGCGGACACAATCACCGGGTACGCCGTGCATGGAAATCAGATTGAGGGGCTGGATAGCTATAGCTTTGCGAGCGAAGAAGGGATTCAGGCCGGAGGGTCATGCCTGATCAACGGGAGAATGTCCCTTAAAGAGGGAGGAGAGCCGTATGCATACGGTACTCTCCTGTTAGAGGCTAATTCGTCTAGTCGTCAAATCCGCATATCCCCTCCATCAGACGCAGCGAATGGGTACATTGACTATCGTGGCGGAAACCTCTTATTCAAAGATGATGGTACTGAAGTCGCTCGCTTTCAGGGCAATACTTCTTTCCAGTTGCCAAGAGGTTATCTAGAGGTTGGTGGTTCGGTAGCGAGCCACGGGCGTATTGAGGTTTTTGGATCATCTGGCGCGTACATCGATCTGACGGCTAACACGGCGCACGGCACCGATGACTACGACGCTAGGTTTATCTATAGCAGCGACTTCGCGCAGATAACGTGCAAGTCTGGATACCTCGACCTCCACCCTCAAACTGGCAAGACCTACATCAGGCACGCGGGGTCGGTCGTTTTTGAAACTGCTATTGAGGGAGCCATAATTAGAGACGTGGCTGGCTCTGACACGTTGTTGCGATTGAACGGGAGCAATAACGCAGCATTAGCGTATTGGTACGCAAACACGTCATACAACAGCGGTCAGGGACGAATGTTCCTCTACTCGTATCATAACGGTGCGCTTTTTCAGGTAATCGGAGAGGACAACGGGGGTACATCCAGAACGATGTTCTGGGCTGATCCCGATGCGAATTCCTACCTCTATTACAACGGGAATTGGAAAGCCAGAACCCTGTCTGACGGCTTCCAGATCAACGGGAGCCTGAGTTACTACAGCGACCGTCGTTTGAAGAAAGACATCACTCCAATATCAGGCGCACTTGATGCTGTACTCAGCCTAAAGGGTGTCAACTTCACGCTGATTGATAGCGACACTAAACAAATCGGATTTGTTGCCCAAGACATCCAAGCCGATGCCCCATCTTGGCTGACGGAGCGAATCGTTGTTGAGCCGGACGGCGATGACGATGACGAGTCCGCTAAGAATGATGGCTCGATTCAGGACGGCGAAAGCGTGGAGATGCTCGCCGTCAACTACGCAAACATGGTCGCTCTTTTAACCGAGGCGATGAAGGAGCAGCAGACACAAATAGAAGCGCTAAGTGAGCGGATCAAAGAACTGGAGAGTAAATAAATGGCGACAACAATAGAGTGGAGCATCGAGACGCTGGAGTACGTCAACGACTCAGATCAGATCGTGACGCGAGCACATTGGCGCTGTAACGGATGGGATGAAGTGAACGGCCAGCGGTACGCATTTGATGAAATCGGCGTCAGCATTCTCAGCGAGATAACGGCCGATGCTGATTCGTTCATTGCCTACGCCGATTTGACGCAAGAAAAATGTCTTGAATGGGCCTGGGCAAAACTCGACAAAGATAGGATCGAGGCCAGGGTCAATGAATCTATCGAGGAACAAACCACACCGGCGCTCAAATCCGGCAAACCTTGGGAGGAATAAATGCAAATTGAAGGACAGCAGCAGCGAGCGACAATAAAGATTGACGACCGCACACATTACATTGACGAGCTGGAGTCAGAGACACAGGAACTTGTTGTGCTTTGGAGTCAGGCGAATGAACAGGCCGGTGCAGCGCATCGCGCTTTGCGAGTAGCACAGGAAGCCGCGCAATCGTTTGAGGCTCAAATCAAATCGGCATTGAGCGAATCGCCGCCAGTTTCGGCGATCAACTAAAACATACGCAGCAGCGGGGGCGCTAAGCATGAGGATGTCAAAATGGCATCACCGACTATCGGCCCTTCCGCAAGTCAGCCCATTAGCTGGGCCGTCCATGCGCAAATAAAGACAGACCGCCTAGAGGTCGCAGCGACCGGGCAGGATTCGGCTATTCGCCAAACGCGACGCGTTGAAACCGTTAGCGAGGCATCCATCTATACGCTGCGCGATGGTCGGGTGAGTGTACACAAGCTCATGTCCTCGCCCTCGACCGTGCTGATATCTGTCTGATGTTCGGCATTGGAGAAACAGCCGCCGCGATATCAGGCATTTTGAGTGCCTTGCGTGCGCTGAATGAAGGGATAGCGACCGTAAAGGAAAGCGGTGCAAATGCCGGATCGCTCGGCGCATTGGTTTCGCGCTATTCGACAGTCGAACAAAAAATACAGGAGGTTGAGCAGGCGAAAGCCGGCATTTTGACCGTGAAGCAAAGTCTGGACCTAAGCCTCGCAAAGCGACAAGCCGAAACCTTTAATCGCCAATTGCGTGATGCGATGTTGATGACTGGCCAGGCAAATGTATACAACGAGGTGATCGCTCGTGTTGAGGAATCAAAAGCAGCGCACGCCAAGTCGGTCGCCAATCTAAAAAAGGCACGCGCGAAACGACGCAAAGAATTAAAGGAGGTGGCCCTAGTGCTATCAATTGCATTCGGGGTCGCACTCATAGCTATTGCGGGGGTCGCATTTTGGATGAGATGACAACGACCACCGCCGACTCGTTAGCAGTCACCAGCATGCTCGGTGCGGTCGCCGCGAATGTGCCGATGGTGACGGAGTGGCTGCAACTCTTGGCTGCTCTGGTCGGCATCGTCGCGGGTGCCGCTGCGATAAGGCTTCACGTGCTACATGCCCGACAACTCGAAAAGGATGATGAAGGATGAAATTCGGAGCAATTAAAAGTCTGCTCGGAGCAGTCGCGCCTGGCATTGGGCAAGCACTCGGAGGACCGCTCGGCGGCGCAGCAGCGCAAGCAATCGCCGGGGCGCTCGGATGCGCGACCGATGAGAAAAGCATCACCGCGGCTGTGCAGAAAGCGACGCCGGAACAGCTAACCCAAATCAAAACCGCAGAGCTTGATTTTCAAGCGCGCATGAAAGAGCTAGACGTGGATATATTCGCGCTTCAAAACAAAGACCGCGCTGATGCGCGCGCCAAGTTCGGGACCGATTGGACGCCAAAGTTGATCGCGCTGATGTGCGTTTGTTTTTTTGGCGGCTACATCGCGCTGGTAACGATCCAGCCACCGGACGCCAATGATGACGGTATTGTGAATCTGGTGCTCGGTTATCTCGGCGGGATCGTTAGTTCGATTATTAGCTTCTATTACGGCGCGAGCCACCAGAAATGAACGATGGCATCACGGTCGAGCAGATCGAGGGCAACGTGTACCGGGCAACCGTGGAGGCGCTGCCACTCGCTGTGTTTTTTGCAACCGATGCAGCCGTCGCACGAGCTGCTGCGCTTCGCGCAATTAAGGAGAACGGATGAGCGCATTGATTGAGCAGTTGAAATTGCACGAAGGCGTCGAGAGTCACGCCTACAAAGATCACCTCGGGCTAACGACTATAGGAGTTGGTCGATGCATAGAGGAAGGCTCGCTGGGTCTCTCAGATGACGAGATTGCGTACCTCCTCGGCAACGACATCGCGCGCTGTGAAGAGGAACTGCGCGAGCGTTTTGGCGACTGGTTCGATGCCCTTGATCCCGTGCGGCGCGATGCGGTCATCGACATGGCTTTCAACCTGGGGATCACCCGGCTGGGGCAGTTTCAGAACATGATCGCCGCGCTTGCAGAGTCACGATTCAGCGACGCCGCCACGGAAGCGCTCGACTCCAGATGGGCGCGGCAAGTCGGGCAGCGCGCTCAAACTGTCGCGGCGATGATTCGCACGGGCGAGCGCCAGCTCTGAAAAAATGCGGTATTTTTGCGGCAAAACCCGTGTAGCCCTTTATAAATGCGGGGTTCCGTCGCCCCGACTGGGCGATGATACAAATATCTCATAAGGCACACAAAACAACACAATGTGTTGCATATCAACGAGATATGTCATATTTTGAGCATGTCGCCATGACATGCAACGACACAAAATAACCTGTTTTGAGTGTCAAATTGCGGCATTTTGCGGCAAAATGTGCGTCACATTAACGGGCACGGGGCAGTCGAAATGAAGGGAAGCTATCGCAAACGGGGGAGCAAAATTGAAGCCAGCGTCATGCTCAATGGCAGACGCAAATCAAAAACATTTGAGAGCAAGCGCTCAGCCACGCAGTGGGTCGCGGGGCTCGTATCGTCGGCTACGGGCGAGGTCACTAAAGGCGGCACGTTGCGTGACGCGATCACTCGATATTCGGACGAGCATATATCCAAGATCAAAAGCGCATACTCCCAGTTGAGCAAGATACGCGTAATGCAGCGCGTCTGTCCTGAGCTATTCGACAGAGAACTAGAAAGCTTGCAGCGGGAAGATATCGAGCATTTCATCGACACACGGCTTGC
>VTLG01003618.1_pt1 | contig 21429 bp, 24 predicted proteins | sample 4694571 | NCBI WGS metagenome assembly VTLG01 (sample SAMN12604809, study PRJNA352737) | marine metagenome | biome: ENVO:00000447; feature: ENVO:00000209|ENVO:00000569|ENVO:01000036; material: ENVO:00002151; isolation source: viral sequences binned using virsorter ... | reverse complement strand
GCTTGTGATTTTAACCCATCAACTTTTAATTCAGAGATCGCAGTTGATGTGCGGTTAGGTACATTAATGAACATGGAATACATAGTGATAATTGTTAAGGTTGAAGGAAATTATTGAATCCTTCATTATAACATACTCAGCGCTGATTTGACTGTGAATGTTATAAGGAAAGAATCATACAGTTTGTGTTAGTTAACCGGTTTAATTAACTCGTTTACACTAACACTCTCACCTAACCAAGTTCCTTTGAATTCAAAGTTATTATGTGATGAAGATTGCATCGCATTCATAACAGCTTGATCGTGTAATGCTGTTTCATTCATTAACACGCAACCATTAAACATTGGTGTGAGATTGTTGTTAACTTTCATGAGAGATTACTCCTCGATTGTTTACAGTTTAATTATAGCAAAAAACAGAGCATAAAGCAAGCGCTATTCATACTCTGTAATAATGTTACATAAGCTCATTAATGTTAGCGTTAACGTAATCTTCTAATTCATTAAATCTTTTATCATTGAGTGAATTAACATATTCATTCATGATATCATTTAATAGATCGTAATCACCTTGAACTAATTGTAATAAACTCTTAGTTAATTGTTCTTTGTTTAATAACATCGTAATCCTTTAATCTGTATAGACATATCATACATCGGATCGCAGCAAAAGTCAAGCATGATCAGCATATCGTTACACTCTGTCACAATGTTATTAACCGTGTGTCTCTTATGTAACATCGAACGCGTACAGATGCTCACACTATGTTACACATAAGCATAGCTAATACATCCGCTCGTGCTTCGCACTCGCTCAATCTGTGCCACTAAATAATTAATAGCACGTGCAATCAGTGCCGAGGAAGTGAGCGCGAAGCGCGAACGGTTTGTATAAAGAAAAATCCCGAGACCCCTTGGGGGGGAACGAGTCTCACCCGAGATTTGCTATGCCTTCAGAAAATTATGTCAAAAATTTTAGGACATGTAATAACCAGCAGCAATATATACCATTGGGAAATGTTCTCTGATAAGACGTTTAACATCCATAGCTATCTTACGATGCTCTAATTGGGTCCCCTCATCTCCCCTAAGCTTACAGTAATGTATCCATGATCTCAATGTACCATTCATGTATAAACGGGTAGGAGAAGCCATTGGAAGTATTTCTCGTGCACATTCTTTAGCTATACCTGCTTCTAACATATTAGAATATAAATCCACACCTTGTTTAAAGTATTTATCTACCATCTTCAACCATACTTGTTGATCATGATGGTTAATATCATCAATACTGTTCTGTCTATTCTTTGTATCTTGTCTACGTAATGCGGGAATGATAGGTTCTCCTAAATTCTCTACATTAGAATATCTTTGACTAAATTCTTGAAAACTAAAAGATCTATGTCTAATTATTTGAGCTGCTATAGAACGAGTTGTATCAATTTTAACACACATATTCACCATTTCAAAAGGTGACCAATGTCCATGTTTAATTAAGTAAGATATAAGGCCGCTCGCTTCGCTCGCTTTTTCTTGACCTGCTGGGTTGGAGACTCTAGCCATATGAGCTATTAACTCATCACCATTTTGGGTATGATGAACTAGGGAAGCATTATGGGTCATATTTTAAGAATGTTTTAGTACCATTTCTAATCTTCATAACATATTTAGTACCATTAGGTTTCTGCATAAGGAAGTTAGTATCTTTACTAGATAATAATAAAGCTTCAATCACTTCATCACCTACTTCTTCTTTAATCATAATATTGATAATTTAAGTGCATCAGCTAAGGCTCTATAACCAGTAGCTACATATATTTGACCTAACACTACAGCTAATGTAGCTATAGACCAAAAGGTATAGTACCAATGAGATTTAATTTGTTTAGGTTGGTGGGGGGTAGTCATTAGAGTAAGTATAATAGGTATATTATGTATATCCAAGGATTCGTTTGAATCTTGTGGTGGAATAGGGGATATAAGTAATATAAGTATTAAGAAAGGAGGAATTGATGTCTGAAAGACGAGATTCCTCCCTTGGAGGAGAAGGTCCACCCTTCCTTCCCCTGTTAAGATGTATGGTTAAGCTAAACCCAGGTAGGGACTGACTTCCCACCTTCTTTACCTCTAGCTTCAGATCTTTGGTCTTTATTCATACCGAAGACTAGGTGATTAGCGGAGCTTTGAGGGTGCTCTAAGAAGTCTTCTAGCATAGAGTTCCATTCATCCCTTTTACGGGTCTTCATGGCCTCCTGAGCGCTAATAGAGAGTGCATCTGTATAATACTTAACCCCTTGTGCGAGACAATCTAATCTGTCATCATGTTTGACAGCACCTTTTTCTCTACACATACGGGACATTTGATAGAAAAGCATATAGAGAAGACGATATTCAGGAGCTTCGTCTGGATTGCTTTTGTAATCCCATTCCACGACAGAACGATCACAAATAAGGCGATGCTGGTTAAGAATTGGCTCCAAGCTATCAATAATCCTATCCTCTTTCCTAACATTTGCACGAGTTTCTTCAATGAATATATGTTGTTTAGTTTGTTGTATATGTTTTTTAAATAGCTCTGCTACTATTCCGTCACCGAAGTTTGATTCGATAAGGAGTGTAGAGGCGTTGTATTTCCCACATCCTCGAAGTATATCCAACAAGGTGCTGTCTGTATATCCGTCTCTGTAAGCTCGCATTTCATGCAGATATAAGAACCCGTTTCGTTGGGAGAGGTAGGCAGCAGTGGTCTCATCTGACCCTCTACCAGAGGGATCAACGGAACAAATTGTTTCGGTGTAGGCATCCCAGTCTCCCACCAACTGCATTGGAGAGTAAAAGTAATCGCCTGGGAGTCCAACTGTTGGTAAATCTTTGATGACGTTTGAGGGATCGGAGCACCATACAATGGATTCGGGAGCCTTAGTGGGATTAACACTAGTGACGACCAAATCAGCCATTTTAAGAGGGAATTTCTCTGCATCAGATAAACTTGTGTCTAATTGAAACTGAAGCATAAAATTACTTCGACCCATAGATGCTTCACGTTCTATTAGGTCTTCATTATCAAATCTATCATCTGTTGTTTCCCATTCTAACGCTCCAGAATCAAGGTCTTCCTGGATCTGAGGCGCTAGTAATCCTTCATATTGAGAGAGCTTTGACTTACGGGGGTATCTTGCTGGCCAAACGAACGGACGGTAGTTACGCTCTGCCAACTTACGATAAACAGTAAAAGTAGTCTGAGGAGTCCCGAGATACATAATACGGCTATCATCTTTGGGGGTAAGAATTGACTCTGCCTCCGTGCAAAGTTGAAGTAGTTTTTCACGCATTAACTCCGTCATGGAGTTTCCAGGCACCTCTATGTCGTCCAATATCATTAAATCTGCGCGACTTCCTGTTAGTTGACCAGTTATGCCCACCGACTTTACGCTTGGGGCTTGGTGAGGAGAACAAAGGACGTCGAAGCTGATGCGACTCCAACGAGAGTCGTCTGATTTCGGTTGAAGATGACTGAGCCATGGGGTTTCAATAATTAGTTTTTGTAAAAAGATTGACATGTTATCTGCTCTTTCTTTAGAAGCAGATATGATCATTATTTTTCTTTCTGAGTCATTAAAGAGCGTCCAAAGAACAAAAGCGCCAGTAATCCAAGATTTACCAACACCTCTAAAGGCTTGGATCTGTAATCTCTTTGGTCCATTTTGTAAGTAATCAGCTATAGCATATTGAGCACGAGTTGGTGATGGAAGGTCTAGCTGAGACCATAATGCTTGTAGGAATAGTTTGAAGTCTTCTTTAAGGGCGGTTAAAGGATTGGTCATCCTGATATTTTTAGAGATTTACGGTTTTTACCAGCGAAGAGTATTTCCATCCATACACCGTCACCCAGATGCTTTAATGGTACACCATCTTTACCTTTTTTTACAGTACCGACTGGTGGGTATTTTGATTTCGATTTTCCCATAATGTTTTAGTTAGTTTAAAATGGTTCTAATTCCACTATACCTGGTCCTAAATGATGTATAGGAGGAAACAACCCTATATCATCAGAATGTGTATCCGGGTCTTTTATAAACGCTCTTGTACCACCATACCCTGTGGTTTTTCTAACTTTTTTTGTTGAAGTAATATTGCTTTTTTCATTAGCAACACTAGTTAGAAGACCTGTAGTAGCGGCACTTGGAATAGGGGTTATCTTAGAACGTGGTGCAGGGGTAGGTTTGAAAGTTTGCTGCCTTTCATAATCAGATTTAGTTAAGTCACCTCTAGCTTGTATATTTCGTTGCCATACTTTTTTACCTGAAGTTTTATCCGTCGCTGATTTAAGCATATCAAGTCTATGTGCTTCATTTATAAGTCTTTTAAGAGTATCTCTTTGTTGTTGTTTATTTTTAGGTTTAAATACACCTGATCGCTTTAATTCATCTTCAAGCATCATTTCCATCTCTAAAGCATCAACATTAATTTCACCTGCTATTAACTTATTCATTTTAACACTATCATCAATATATTCATCTATACTTAATTCCCCTTTAAGATCAGGTCTATTTTGTATAAAATCTACAGCAGCTTCTTTTTGATTAATAGGTCTATTTAATAAGTTCATTTCTTCACTTGTTATTACATTCAATGCACCATGTCTAATATTAGCTTGATGAGATTCTATGATAGCTTCATAATCAACACCTGATCTTGATATAGCTGTAGTAGGTGTTTTCTCTTGATTAAGTATTGTACGTGTACTCAATCTCAATAAATTTTTATCTTTAGGTTTACGATCTAAAGCAGCTAGATGACCAAAATCAATTCGTTCTATATCCTTCATTATTTTGCTAACAAGAAGTTTAATAGCTATTTTTCTCTTAGTACGTTTTTTTACAAATTCTTTGAAAGGTTTTATTAAATCTGCTTTATCAGCATCAATAAATATTTTTTCAGTTGCTTCATCAATAGCTGCTTGGACTTTTCTTTTATCTGATACTTTTTCTATATCATCTAGATATTTTTTTTCAGCTTTCTTTTCTGCTTCTCTTTCTAAATAAGCTTTTCTTTGATTTAATGATGTTAATGCTTTTTTAGATAAAGTTTTCATGAATGCCTTCCTTTCTTCTAAAGGCATATTTAAAATATAATCTTTTGCTAGTACAGGATCCATCGTGGTCCATTTTAGTGGATTATCTTTAAATTCAGCTGGTACTGCCATTACTTCCCTTTACCTCCTCCTCTACCACGATTGATCTTTAAACTTTCTCTTTTATAAGACCCATCAGGTTGTTTAGAAGCATCTTGTTTAGAACCTTTTGATATGCCTAACTTCTTACGAGCTTTAGCATGATCTCTTTTATACTTCTTTGAATGGACGTATTTACCACCAGGGCTATTATCACGTACATGTTTAGCACGTGATTTAGAATTAGTTCTATAGGTATCAGTTGATGACTTTGCCATACATTCTCCGTTTTACAAGTTCAGGATCTACTTTAGGTATCATAGTAGCAAGCTTATCTAAAGGACTACCTTCATAAGCTATACCGCTAATATCATTTGTTTTCAGCCAGTCACAAGCTGCTTTTAAGTCTTGTGTTGTAGCTGTGCCACTTTTAACTCGTTGTAGGAATTCGTTTGTGACAAGGCTATGTAATTCATTAAACTGGTCTTCAGTGGCTTTGTTATTCATAATTAAGCTTCGTAAGTTTTTCTACCGTTATCTACTACTGTTAAATTTCCAAGACCAACTCTAGTAACAAAACCTTTCTCTACACCTAATGTAGGCTCTCCTATTTTAGGCTTGATTTCAAAATTAGTAGGTTTAGCTATTTCAGATTCTTCTAATTTAACAGTTGGTTTAACTTTAGCTTTTGTTGATTTTCTAGGCATTTAACTAAATAGTTTTTCTTTTACAATTTCCAATGCTTTATCATCAAGTTTATTATCAGTACGTTTTACATAAGCAGTTAATAAATCAACTACTAATTGTTTGACTGAATCTGACTTAATAAAGGCGAATAGGATGGGCTTGATTAATACTGTCATTGTTTTAGTGGGCAGGGTACCTGCTTGTTAGGATTATGCCAAGGTTTCCACCAAGGTTTTGGTGAAGCACATAAAAGGACTTTATCTTGTGCTTTTTTATAAGCAGCTATAGGTATAACATCACTACATACATTATAAATCCGTGAACCAGGAAGTAACATAAAACCTTTCTGCTGTAGTTCAGCACAGTTTTTAATTCTAACTAATTCATAGTCTAAACTCATTTTCTGTTCTTGTTTAGCTGCTATAGATTTACAACGTTTAGTTATCTGATCATCTAAAGGAACCATAAAATTAATTTGGAATCCCCAGTTTTCAGCTACTGTATAGCTTTTTTGTGCCATCTCTTCATCAAATGGGGTTGTATGATTACCCATATAGAAAGGAGAGAAGGTCATGGTACTGCCATTACAGCTTATATTTGGTCCCATGACCTGTCTTGATGGTGCTCCATTATTTTGAAATTGTACCGCCTGGTTGGTCACATTGCCCGTTGCAGCGGCTACTGGATTAGATGTATTATTTGTCTCACCTTCAGCACGAACTGGTGCTACTGAGAGAAGACTGATAAGGATACTGTAGTAGAAGTAGTGTCGATTTCTCTTTCTATTTCTGTTACTGACAGTACTTGACTTGCTGCTCTTGTTACTATCTCCAAAGAGAAGTCTGAACCAGCTGTTGTCATATTGAAAACCGAATCTGAATCGGCTATTCCGCCTGATGTAGCAGAGGAATGGGTTACGTTGTCTCCACTCCATGATTGTAATGCTGATCCATATGTTGTGGTGGTTATTTCTTCGGTTATTTCTTGAGTTGTAGTTGTCGTTGAGTTCATTGAACCCTGGGTGAAATTGGGGGTTACTAACTCTGCTCTTACTACTGTGGGTGATGTCAGTAGAAAGAGTAATAGCCATTTTTTCATTCTTCCTTTTTCTTTACCATAGGACAATTTACAGGAGTACTACTCCCTTTATCTTTAGAATTACCAGTAGAAAGCCCAAAGGTAGCTAAAGCTCCTGTAAAAACGGATGCTACAAAAGTAATATCTGAGTTACCAGACTTCTTAATCATAGGTAATTCTACATAATTTAGTGTTATTATGAATCCAGACCAAACCACTACGCCAAGTCTAACAAATGTACCGAGTACTTGGATTTGGGTTTCTTGATCTTCTACTCCTGCTTTGAGTTTTCCAAGGAGTCCTTTTTTTTCTTGCGGTTTTCCTTCCATTTGTTAACTTTAGCTTGTAGTTGTTTTTGAACTTTCTTTTTAATTGGTTCAAATAAAGATTGAGCAATTGTAGTAGTACCTACAGCTACCACTGCTGTTGTAACAGCTGTGACTAACACTTCACCAGAAGGTAAAGGCATCTCTATATCTAATACAGGGATTTCTAATTTCTTTGGTTCTGGAGCTTCTGTTGTTTCTTCCTCTTTCTCTACCTCTTCAGGTGCTTCTAAATCAGATGGTGGTATAACCATAGGTTTATATGAAGGTATTCTAGCTGAAGGAGGTTTAAAATATATAGCTGGTATATCTATAGGTTTAGGTAAGAGAGGGGTAGGAAGGTGGATACGGTCCATTTAATTAATTACCAAGGTTTACCAGTACCATGAGTAGGTGTTTTTTGTATATTTACTCCATCTTCTACTGCTTGTTCAATAGCAGCAACAGTCCCAGCTCTATCAGCATCTAATTTTGCTTTAATCCAATTTAATACAGTTGATTCTGTAAGGTCCGCATAAGGGACAAGACTACCTGGTTTTGGTAAGTCAACTGCTCCTGTAACTCTAAATTTATAAGCACCATCTGTACCGTTTACACGATATATTACTTTATTCACATACCCATCAGCGAGTTCGCGTTCGAGGGTGTTAACTTGCCATGTTTTAGTTGCCATTGTTTTTTATAAATTTTAATTGTTTCCATGAGCTATTGCTCGCCACTGTGTACCATCAAACATAAGTTCTAAAAGATCACCTTCAGAAACATCTAAAGTAACACCTCCTACTATAGTATTAGCACCACCACCTATAGCAGCATCAGTAACAACTAAATCACTTGTTGCAACAGTAATAATTAATCTTTGTCCTGCAATACCACCAGTAATTGTTGTTAAAGCGTTACCATCAGCAGTAACTTCATGCCAATCACTTGTAAGAGCCAGTGCTGTACTAGCTAAAGTTGTTGCTACTTTATTTGGTACTCCTGTGTTATTTTCTAAATAAGTATAACTTCCTGAATTAGAATAAGGGTTTGTAACTTGTGCAGGGTCTATTTTATTACCTTGTACAGTAGTATATGATTGACTTGCAGCTATAATAATACCATATGTATAAGCTATATTAGCTTCACTACCAGATGCAGTAGTAGCGCCACTGATAACATTACCTGTTATAGTATTGTAACTACAGTTATTGCTGCTACTATCAGCAAAAAGTCTAATAGCTTGTTGTAATGTAACACTATCAGCATCTGCTAATTGTTTAGCATCTATTATATTACCATGAATATTACATAAACTAGAAGCTTCTAAAGATATACCATATCTTGAGTTAGTTAGTCTATTTCCTATTATTGAGCATCCAGAAGAATTTTTTAATCTAATACCATCTTCTAAATCTTCAGCATCATTATTACCATTACCTATAACTTGGAATCCACCAGAAACTGACACACCATTACAGTTATCAATTTTAATAGCTTCATTACCACCTGTTGCTCCAGCAGCATAACCACCTACAATTGATGCAGCACCAATACCATTTAGATTTAATAGATAAATACCATTTATTGTATAAGCATCAATAATCGGTCTAAATATATGAATATCCCAATCCCAACCACCACTACTAGAAGTGTTAGTTGCACCAGCATCTATATACCATCCGTATTGAGGTTTTGTAGCTTCACACCTATCCCAGAAGATATCTCTGACATCTCTTCCTACTACTAGATAACTAACACTAGCAATGCTACTTGGAGATCCTTCTCTATTATCATCACATTCTACAAATTCAATACTAGCTAATGGTGATATAGCACCTTCTGAATAAGGTACTGCAGCACAATAATATCCTACTGACCATGCAGTAGAAGCAAATGTTACTGCATCATTACCTGCAGTTGCAGTTGTATGAGTTGCTAGATTTTGTGTGAAACATTTATGAACAGTTACACCTACACAATCTGCGAAAAAGAATCCAACAGCAAAGTTACCGACTCTTAAGTTACTAAGTCTAGTGAATTGTACTGTTGAAGCTGCAGTAGCTCCATCACCACTAACTACAACACCTGCTAAAGATTCAGTAAGAGTTGTTCTATAATTAGGTACAGCAAATGAACCACCAATTTTTCTTTGAATGTATAGATTTTCTACTCTTGTATATTCATTTAAAGTACTAGTACCAGATGGATTCTTTATTGATAAAGCTGGTCCTTCTGTCCATTTCATCAGAATAGGCATACTCTCATGCCCAATTAAACTGTTATAATTTATATTTAAATTTAATGTACAGTCTATTCTGTAACTACCTGGAGGTACATATACAGTTTTACCTGTATCTATAGCTGCTTGGAAATAAGATGCACAATCTGTAGTAGCTGTAGTAGTACCTGGTGGTATAAAATCCCATACACTTACTTCATCTTGTAATTTAGATTCTAAAGTACGGGCTTGAGCACCTGTCCCACTTTGGGTGAACTCAACTTGACTTGTTTGAAATTTTGTTAATGCCATAATTTAGTTATCACCGTGAGCTATTTTTCTCCATTGTGTACCGTCGAATACAAGTAACAATGTATCACCTTCAGATAAATCTAATGTAACACCACCTACAATGGTATTTGATCCTCCTCCTATTGCAGCATTAGTGACAACTAAATCGCTACCTGCAACAGTGATGAATAATAATTGACCAGCTGTACCACCAGTTAGTGTGGTTAAAGCATTACCGTCAGCAGTAATTTCATGCCAACCGCTTGTTACTGCTAAAGCTGTACTAGCTAATGTTGAAGAAACTTTTGGTAAATTAAAACCTTTACTTAATGTAGTTAAACCGGTAACTCCAAGAGTTCCAGCTGCTGTAGTATTACCACTAGAAGCAGTTACAGTGAATTTATTAGTATTAACTGCTACATCACCAGTAACACCTAATGTACCTACTATAGCTGTATTACCAGTAGAACTAGCTACAGTAAATTTATCAGTACCAGAAGCAGTTTCTATAGTAAATGTTTTTGAATCACCTTTTAAATTAACATTACTATCTAATGTAGTATTACCAGTTACATCTAATGTACCTGCAATATCTATATTAGTATCTAATTTAGCTGAAGTCACTGCCCCAGCTGCTAATTTAACTGTTGAAATACCTCCATCAGTAACAGTAGTTGTTGATACAGGTATACGTGTATATACAGAACCCCAGAATGTAGCTCCAGAAGGAGGTGCTGAAGTAAAGGATATTGTTCCGTTTGTACTATTAATTGTATAAGCAGATGATGGTTCTTGTATTACACCACCTACACTTATTAATACTGATTCTTCACTATCAGGTTTAACAGTTACACTACTTGATGTAAGATTAAATGGTCCAGTAGACGACCCATTAAAATTACTAGATATATCATCTAGTTTAGTTGCATTTACAGCTGAAGTACTATAAGCACCTTGAGATGTCCATTTTACGCCATCATAATAATACTGAAGACCATTAGTTGCGTTATGTGTATCACCGGACGATGGTGATGATGGGAAATTTAATGCCATAATTTAAGCTCCATTATTACTGCGAGAGATTTCAGACCAATTTGTTCCATTATATATAAGTGTAATAGTATCTTCAGTATTATCTAGACTGAAATCACCTGCTGTTTTTAGGTTAGTCCCATCCTTAACAACAACAGTCCGTGATGAATCAGCTGCTTGAAGTGTTAGTAATTGACCTGTTGTACCACCATTAATAGTAGTCAGATCATCACTACCTCCATCACCTTCTGTATCTACAGTATGGTAATTAGCTGTAATTGTAATAACACCACTAACTATAGTAAGTTCTGTACCAGCAGTCGATATAGTACCGCTACTATTAAATGGAGGACTATTCTCTACCCATTGATTAGTATCAGTATCTACATAGTATATATAAGTTCTACCATTTGTTGTATCAAACCATGTGTCACCAGCACTAGGATTTGAGGGTGCAGTTGCAGCTGAGCTATGATTAGCATTTGCATAAGTAAAAATCTCTCCTAATGTAATGCTATTTTCTTGCTCTTCTAATGCATGTAAAAGTTGTGTCTGATTATCATTTAGATTAGCAGCTTTTAACGCTGAACCTGCAGCATGTACTATACTTGCTGAAGTTAAAGACGTATCTCTATATATTTCAATTTTAACATTAGAAGCTGGAGCAGATGTAAACTTTATAATAGTAGGGTTTTTAGTTGGCTTTAATGTATATGCAGTTGTAATAACTCCATCAAGTTTTACTTTAATGTAGTTAGTTTTTAAATATTCAAATGTAAAGGTGTATTCAGTAGTGGAACCGTCACCTGTAAAGTAATTTTTTGTAGTAGCCATTCTATGTTTTTAGGTTCATTTTAACCACCCTCAAGGGTAGCAACTTTTGTTTTTAATGTTTCTACTTCTGCACTAAGTTCTTGTACAGCTTTCATTAATTCCCAGGTGAAATTTGTACCAATAGTCCAAGGTTGTACATCATCAGGAACAGTATCACCTGTACCATCATCTGTATTAGTTACTTTTTTTGGGAAAACATTAATAAGATCTTGAGCTATTGGTCCTACACCACATCCAGTTAGCTCATCTTTATAACCAAATGATTTTAGTTTAACTTGGTTAATTTTAGATAATGTAGGTGGCATATCAACAATATCTTTTTTAATTCTTCTATCAGATCCTGAATACAATTCACATCCTGCAGATGTACCATCTCTTCTTATACCACCACCAGCAGTATCACTACCTCCATATGTAAATCCTATATAAACTTGATCAGCTGCACCAGTTCCAGAATCAACTTTTAAAACACCAGGCGCATCTACTCTAGCTGGATCATGAACTGTAACTCCGATCGCAGTAGTTTCGAGTTTAAGAACGTCATCATAGTACAATTCCACTTGTGAATTTGCACCAGCTTTAATAATGGTTTCATCTGCGGCTTCATTCATCCAATAAATCCAACTATTACTTGCTAGAATTATTGAACCAGTACCGTTATCTTTCAGGTATGAATTCGTTCCATCGTGAAATATTTCTAGGTCCCCACCGGTACCAAAACGAGCTTTCACGTTATCTGCAAAATCTAATGCATCATTCGATACATCCCATAATATATCTTTTCCAGCATCAGCACCGTTATCAAAGAAAACATCTCCTGTTACTGTAAGTCCAGTTAATGTGCCAGTAGAAGTTATAGCAGATTGAGCTGCTCCTGTTACTGTAGCTGCTGTACCTGATGCGTTACCAGTTACATTTCCTGTTAGATTACCAGTAAATGCCGTAGCAGTTACAGTACCTGTGCTAGGATTATAATGGAAATCTCCGTCAGATTCTAATCCTACATTACCTGTAGCTGAAGCATCCTCAATAAAAGCAATTAAATTATCTTCATTTGTACTTTCATTATCTGCTACTGATACATGTGTAGCATTAGTTGCATTCGTAGCATTCGTAACAGTAACACCTGCGATTACAGTATTTAAAGCTGTCCCGCCTACAGTTATAGCATCAGCTTCAAGAGTTCCATCAAAGTCTCCGTCATTAGCATCTATGTCACCTTTGAAGATAGTAGCTGTAACAGTACCACTAGAAGGGTTGTAATGAAAGTCACCATCTGATTCTAGTCCTACATTACCTGTAGCACTTGTATCTTCTATAAATGTAATTAAATTATTCTCATCTGTCGATTCATTATCAGCTACAGTAACATGTGTTGCATTTGTTGCTGTACCAGTACATCCTCCAGTTAAATCACCTGCAAATGCTGTAGCTGTGACAGTACCAGTACTTGGGTTATAATGGAAGTTTCCATCTGATTCAAGACCAACATTACCTGTAGCTGAAGCATCTTCAATAAAAGGTACTAAATTATTTTCATTTGTTGACTCGTTATCAGCTACGCTAACATGAGCTGCATTAGTTGCATCAGTTACTGTTACGCCAGCAATTACTGTATTTAATGCTGTGCCTCCAATTGTTATAGCGTCAGCTTCTAGTGTACCGTCAAAGTCTCCATCATTTGCATCTATATCACCTTTAAAGATAGTAGCAGATACAGTACCAGTACTTGGATTGTAATGAAAATCACCATCTGTTTCTAATCCACGATTACCAGCACCGGTAGCATCTTCAACAAATGCTATTAGATTATCTTCATTAGTACTCTCATTATCTACAATAGTAACATGTGTAGCAACATCAGCTGTTCCAGAGATAGCACCAATTACAAAATCTAATGTATTATCTGCATCATCATAAGTAACTGTTATATCTGTTTCAGTGTTACCTGTAACCATTGCACCAACAGTATCTGCAATATACTCATTAAGAGCAGTTCCATCTACTGTATATGCATCAGCTTCACATGTACCGTCAATATCTACATTAGTACCAATATCTAAGTTATCAGCTACTAATGTACCGCTTAATGTTGCTCCTGAGCTAGAAGTTTCTAATTTCTTTACATTATTATGATAGAATTCACATGAACCTCCAGAAGTAAATTTAGCAAATACATCTGCACTACCTCCACCTAAAGCATCATTATTTTGAAGTATAATATTAGCATCTGATTGTATATATAAATTACCAGATCCTGAACTATCTTCTGCAATATAACTATGGCTTCCATCGTGGTATATAAGTAGGTCAGATCCAGTACCGAATTTAGCTTTAGCATTATCTTCAAATTCAAATGCATTATCTGACTTATCCCATACAACATCATAATCATCACCTAAAAAAGTAACATCAGAATTATGTACTGTAGGTGCTGCTGAAGGATCATTAGTTGGACTTGTTTCTACCCACTGACTTGTATCAGTATCTGTATAATAAATATAACTTCTACCACTAACAGTATCGAACCATGTGTCTCCTTCATTAGGACTTGTTGGAGCTGAAGACCCATTTGAATGAGAGGCATTAGCATAATTATATATGTCACCTTTTTCAATACTATTCTCTAATTCTTCTAAAGCGTATAATGTTTGTGTTTGATTATTATTTAAACTAGTTGCAGTAATAGCTGATCCAGCAGCATGTACTGTATTTGCTGTTGCTACACCAGTGTCTCTATAAATTAATATAGGTACATTATTAGCAGGGGCAGATGTAAAATTAACAATTGTTGGATTATTAGTTGGCTTAAGTGTATATGCAGTTGTAGTCACACCATCAAGCTTAACTTTGATATCACTAAGATTTAGGTATGGGAAGGTGAATGAGTATTCTGTTGTAGATCCGTTTCCGGTATGGTAATTTTTAGTTGCCGCCATTTGTTATAATTTAATTATCTAGTTGGAACTAATGGTAATTGCATATCAATTGCTTGGTCAACATCACCTTGTTGTGTATAATGTTTTGACGCACGTTTGATAAACTCTCTATTACGTATTTCAGCCAACATATCTTCTGGTAAAGAAGCTTCAGCTATTTTCTTAGCATTATGGAAAGAAGTTCTTATTCTACTATAAACATTTTTATAGTCTTCAATAGCAAATAAATCATTTCCTATACCACCTCTTCTTTGTTCTCTAAGAATATTAGTAAAACCTTTTATACCATTATATTTAATATTATCTGAATATTTTTTAATTTGTTGTAAATCACGTTTAAATAAACCTTGCTCACCCATTTTACTAAATAAAGCACTACGTTCAGTATTAGTTAATTCAACACCATTAGTACTACTATTCATTTGTGGATTAGAATTATATTCTATTTCTTGTAAGAATGTATGTAATTCTGAAGGGTTATCATGACGTTTCATTGGGCTATAAGAATTCCATGCTCTCACCCAAAAGTTTTCTGGATAACGTATTTTTTTACCATCAATGAAATCATAAGCTTCTGGTAAAGCTCCTTGTGGATCAAATTTATCTAACCAATTATTTCTATTTCTAATAGTATCAGCTAAATCTGTTTTTATTTCACGTAATGTAGGATTAATAACTCTTCCTAATTCATTACGGAAACCTGATAAAGGTAATATAGCATTACCAAAAGATGAAGCCCATCTATTAAAAGCACTTCCATTACCTTGTAAAATATCATTTAATGGTTCTACATTAGAAAGTAAAGATCTATTAGTAAAGCTAGCACCAAATAAAAATGCAAGTTTTTTATAGAATTCTTCTTGTTTAGATGTACTAATTGAATCAGCATTATCTGCTACATCAACTACTACTGATAACCAATCACCTAAAGGACCAAGCCATGAATAATCATACCATCCTCCATCTGAACCTTGGAAAGTTTTCTTTGTCCAACCAGTTTTAGTACGTACTCTTTGTCTTGATTTATCCCAATGACCATTACCTCTAAGTCTACCAGATCTGATAGCACCTAAACTAGTCATAGTAAATACTGTACCTAAAGCTGCTTTACCTTTAACTTCTGCTCTTATTTGACGGAAGTTTGTCATATAGTTATTATCAAACTTAACACCACGTCTGTCTAATACTTCTTTTATTTCTTCTATTGGAAATGTTTCTAATTTTCTATTTCCTAAAGGTCCGAATAATTGACGATATTCATTAGAGAAAACTCCAAATGGACTGTATCTACCCATTGTTGCTAAAACATTAGCAGATGTTCTAGGGAACATAAAGTGTGGTTTTAATACAGGGAATCGATTTAATATATCGTTAAACCCTTTAACTAAAGGACTATCTAAGTTAAGTGCTATTTCACTATTAAGATATTCAACAGCATCATCTTTGATCATACCGTTTTCATCTATCATGTCTGTATAGATCTTATCCTTAACTTGATGGAATGCTTCTTTATCTATTTTCTTACCATCTTGTATTAATAAATCAAATGCTCTTGCTTTAGATTCTACATTAGCTGTTATTGCTCTAGAGTATCCATCTAATCCTGTCATAGCATTAGTACCGAAACGAAGCATTGGATTCTCAGCCATAGCTTCTAAGTTTTCATATACATGTAATAAAGAACTAGCACCAAATTCATCTTGATTCTCAGCAGCTTTAGCATAAGACCAAAGCATTTCTAAGTTATTAGCTTTTTTTAATGCGATATCTTCTCGCATAGTATAACTAATAGCTCTAGGTTCAAGAGAAGCTTTTTTAAATACTAATCCAGCATGACTTAAACTTTTAGTTAGTGTATCATCTAATGAGAAGTGAGACCACATAGCACGATTCATGATATGCCAATCACCTTCTAATGCAGCTCCAGCCATTGTAGCTACTGGTCTAGCAGATATACCACCAACGTTACCAACTAAAGCTTTTATTGGAGTAGAGAATGCAGATAGAACAGAATTAAATACATTACCTAAGAATGCTTTATTTATCATAGGTGTTATATCAGGATTACCATCATAGATAGCTTTCTTGAATATACCTAAACTATTACTAACATAATTATTAAGCTTATATAATGAATCTATATTACCATCAGTCAATTCATTGGCTAACATAAATGATCTTAAGAAGTCAGGATTAACTTCAGCTATTTCTCTTAAAGTATTTGTATATTGTTTTACTTCAGGTATAAGATCAGCTATTTTACTTTTAATTTCAGTTTCTATAGCTTGTGCTGCAGAACCCATTATTTGAGGATCGTTTGTATCAGCAGCTACTTCCCAAGCATTTATATTTGCTCTATACGTACTTGCTTCAAAATTAGCAACTCCTTTTTCTATCATTAAATATTCAAGACGATCAGCTATTTCATTAGTAGCTCTCTTCATAACAGTTGTATCGTCCATTAAACGTATACCTTCTGCTATATCGGATACTTGACCACCTAAAGATGTAACTAGATATGCTCTAGCTTTATGTATATCAAGATCTAAAATTGTTTTCTTTAAACTTTCAATAGTTTTTTTAACGCCTTCAGAACCTTTTTTATTTATAACTTTAAGTTCAGTATCACCAACTGCTCTCTTAAATTCATTTAATAACTTCATCATATCACCTGCTTCCATTCTTGGGTCAAGGAAGATTTCAGATAATCTATCACCAGCTTCTTCTATTTGAGCGAAAGTAATCTTTTTACCATTAGCTAATTTTTTAGAATAGACACCACCTTCTTTTATATCAGCAGCTAATTGTTTTAATAAACTTCTTTCAGTTAAATTAGCTGGGTCTAATCCGATTTTTAATGCAGCTTCACTTATAGGATTACCTATACGTCCATAAGTAGTATCAATAGTATTATCTATTCTAGCTTGATCTACTGCAGAACCTAATATACCATCAGGATCTTTTGTACGTATTAAAGTTTCTTTATCGTTGAAAACATCATGAACACCTAATAAAGGTTGATCAGGGGTTTCTGTTCTCTGAAGATTAAATTCTCCAAGTTCATCTAAAGCTTGTTCTTTTCTTGCAGTATTACGTAGAACTGCATCCTCTATAGGATTATCAGAAAATTTAATTTTAGAGAATTCATCTGTTGTTAATTCTTCTATACGTTTTTGAGCTTTAGGGTTTTGTGCTATAAATTTAGTTGTTTTATTTAAGCTTTTACCAGCTTTTGTTAAGTAAACAGCACCTTCAATTATACCACCTAATACATTGAATACTGCTCCTTCATTAACATTTTTAGCACGTTTAATATCAGGACTATCAGTATCAGCTGTAGCTATTGCATCAGGTATCCATTGATGTGTTTTAGGCCAATGTTTTTTAAGCATACCTAAAGCATTATCATCTTCTTGATTTTGTTTTGCTATGTAATCAACAAATCCACCAGTACCTACATCTATACCAAATTTAGAAAACCAACTAAATGTTTTACTATTACCTAATTTCTGCATCCAAGGTGCAGCTACACCAGCTCTATGGATTTTCTCAGCACCTTGTATAGCTTTAGCTCTAAGACCTAAAGAAGGTATGACTAATCCAGATATATCCCTTATAGATTGAAGGACTTTATTTTCATATTTAGGTAATTTAGGTATTTCAGGTATACTTAAAGGATTGGGTATTGGATTACGTTTTGGGTCACGTGATCCTGATGTTACCCAGTTTGCTAAATCTGTTACAGTATCTACAACACCAGCACCCATAGCTGTTGGAATAGCTGATGGATTATCAAAGCCTGTGTCTTTAAACTCTGTGACGCCTGGATAGGCTTCAGCGAATTGTTCTTCTTTTGATGTATCCGTAGAAACATCTTCTGTTGGTGTGTTAGCAGATGGTTGCTCTGCATCTTCTACATTACCAGTTTCTACAGGGATAGTTAGATTCTCTAATTCTGTCTCTGTGAAATCTGGTATTTGTAATTGAAGATCCTCTTGAGGTTCATTCTCCATGTTATAATTCTAGAGTATTTATAGTTATGCAAATGCAGGACGTGTTGGTATAACTGGTTGTCCCCATAATGCCATATTCACTTCTTCATCATTTATATTAGATAGAGAGTATGCTATTTGATTATATGTTTCTTGAGAAGGGTCACGCATTAATGAAACTTTTAAACCAGAGGTTAATTCTCTCCATTTCTTTGCTTCATCTGTTTCTTTTATTTTTTTACCTCCTTGTAAATTATAAATAATCCAAGGTGGTAGTTTTAATTCATTACTAAGAGCTTTTAAATACGGACTCCATTCATTACTATTTTCATATAAATCTTCTGCTTTTTCCATAGCTTGTTCATCTAATAAACTATTATCTGTATTAACTATATCATTTTTTGATAAACCACTTTCTTGTAATTCAGATATTTTATTACGAGTATTATATATCAGAATATCTTGTGGTGTGTAATCAGCACCAATACTTTCTAAATAATTTTTAAAAGTACCACTAGCTGAATCCCATGAATATAAACCTGGTTTATCTATACCGCCACCATCTTTTGATTTAAAATCTTGTAATATTAAAGCTGCTGCTTGTGTAGCACTATTAGGATCAGATGGATCTAATTTAGCATACTGTTTATCAAAATCTCTTTTTAATTGACTGACAATACCAGTAGCAGCTGGAGTTAATTTACCATTTGGTAACATAAAATTTGTATCACCACCAAAAGATTGTTCTAAACTTTTATATGCAGATTTATATTCTTCTGTTTCTCTAGATGCTTCTTGCTTTTCTGCTTTTGATAACCATTTATTCATTAAATATGCATTACTAGTTTGGTTTACCATTTCTTCAGTTAAGGTATTAGTTTCAAAAGCTTTCTGTAATGATCTATCCTTTGCTTGTATCTGTGGTGTACCTTCATTTAAATTATCTCTTAATCTTTCTAAATTTGTTGGATTGTATTCCTTTTTAATTAATTCAGAAATAGCAAGATCTAATATACCGTATTGTTCATCTGATGAAATACCTGGTGTATTTGTAATATCTTCTATAATCTTACTCTCTATCTGTTCATTGTTTATTTTCTTACGTTCTTTAGATTCTTTCCACTGTTTAACTTCAAGCTCTGCATGGATAGACTTAACCCCTTTAACTTGGTCAGGTGTTAAATAGTCTCTAATGGTTGGCCATTGTTTTTCACCTGTAGGGCTGTCAAGGAATAACTCAATTTCATCTGCAGTATATTTACCATTAGCTACACCATCTGCAAACCAATTAAAATATTTTTGTTTAGTAAAACTTCTATCTCCACCATGAAGTATAGTATCTCGATTAATATGTTCTAAATATAATTTACCTGAAGATTGGTTTTTTAAATTTATATCTGTATCTAAAGAATCTTGAAATACAACCTTTAGATCATTTTGTCTTTCCTTATTATTAATAACCGCTGCTTGCTTATTTAATCTTCTACGATAATCTTCTAGGACTTCATTAATTTTTAACTCTTTTCTTTTTGCACCAGATATATCATTAATGGTTAAGCCTTTATTCTTTTTAAAGTCACTCTCCATTTTTTTTAGAATCTGGTTCCTTGCAGATGGAGTTAAGCTAGGATCATAACCGTAGTTACTTGTGTTATTTAGAATCCAATTAGGATATTCTAGAAGTGCTTTTTTCTTTAATAAAACATCTATATACTCTAGATCTCTTGAGTTTTCAGATAATTTATCAAAATATTCACGCTTTTCAGCAGATAACTTAGATGCAAATTTATCATTCTCAAAGCCCTCTTGCACTTTTTCTTTAGCTTCTCTTTGATAATTAGCGACATCTTCTGAAGTAATATCTTTTCCTTCTAAACCCTCTTCTAATTCTATATTCCGCTCTTCAGTTTCTTTGTCTTTTTGCTTTCTCCATTCCTTAGCCATTGTTTTAGAGAATCCAATTAAACCATGATAAGTCTCAGATAATTCTCGTGCATTGTCTAGTGTATACTGAGCATTAGTTCTAATAGATTGTTGTAGTCTAAGAAGATTATTATCATCTCTAGTATAGCTACTTCTAAGTCCTGACGCATAATCAGGTACTGGAGAACTTTTATTAGTCATTTTCCTCCTCCTTGTAGTGCCTTATTAATACCCTGACCACCTGTGTACCCCTTTATTGCACCTGTAAGAATGGGCATAAGATTATTTCTATGTACAGGTCTAGGTGGTTCAAAATCAGGAGTTCGTTGCCACATAACATTAGCAAATAAAGATGCTCTATTTTCTTTAGCTTTTTGCATTAATGATTCATATCCTTGTTTAATTGTATATTGACTTTCAGTTGAAACATAATCACCTCTAGATCTTTTTCTTCCAAGAGCACCAACTTCTAAAGCACCTCTACGATCAATAGATCTACCTGTTCTACCACTAGCGGCTAAACCTCCACTATTCTCTAAAAAATCTATTATATCTTTTTCACCTGATTGTTTAAGTTCTGCAATTAATTTATTACGTTCATCTTGTAATTGTTGCTCACCTAAATTTTGTGCTATAGCAACGTTATCTGATGCTATATCATATTGAACTCTTTCAGCAGCAGCTATAGATAATTGTCTCATCCAATCAGCAGCTCTTCTAGTAACTGCAGCTGAATACTCTTGATTTCGTGCTCTGTTTTGTGTATTTACCTCGTTTGCAGCTAGACCGGCTCCTCCTGCTGCTAATACCATTGGGAGAACTGGAAGTAACATAATGAAATTCTATAAAGGTTAATTGGTTGGGTCCATGTTTTACTTCCCGAATAAATTTAAACCCTAGGAATTTAAGTAATTTAATATGAACAGTGTTGCGTTTATCAACAATATTCCAAAGTA
>VTLG01002667.1_pt1 | contig 21430 bp, 28 predicted proteins | sample 4694571 | NCBI WGS metagenome assembly VTLG01 (sample SAMN12604809, study PRJNA352737) | marine metagenome | biome: ENVO:00000447; feature: ENVO:00000209|ENVO:00000569|ENVO:01000036; material: ENVO:00002151; isolation source: viral sequences binned using virsorter ... | reverse complement strand
GTAAACATTATAAGGGGTGCACCCTCTCTTGTCAATACCGTTTTGTTATAAGCTTATAACCACGGGGGCGGTTCTTTGACTTGACGCGCGGCGGAGCCGCGGGCGTCCCTTCCACGTACAACTTGGTAATTTTTGAAAAGTGAAAAAATAATGAAAATTTTGACACGTCGTGTCATAAAACTGTCATATTAGCGTGATATAATATATCAGAAATCAGTAGAGATTTCAAGTTTTATTTTAAGGAGAACTTAAATGAAATCAATATTTGCCCTGTTATTTCTTTTAATAGTACCTTCTGCCTTCGCAGGCCCGTATGTAGAGTATAAAAACGAGTTAAAGTATAAAGATACTAATTTTAGGAAAGACATCCATCATTTTAGACTCGGATATAAGACTGAAAAAAATTTTTATTTTGAAGCTGGTCCTCGCTCAAATGGTACTGCTGCAGAAGTAGGATACAAACTTAAGAAAGGACCTCTCACAATCAAAGGAAAGTGGGAAGGATCAAAAACAAAAGACTTAGACCATAAGCTAGAAACAGAAGTGAGGTACACATGGAATTAATATGGATGGCAGTAGGTTTCTTTCTAGCTTCCTATGCTGTAATCGCAAATGATTCGGTACAAACACTCGGAACCTGGATAGCGTCAAACAAAGAACGTTTCGACTGGAGAGTAATGTGGGCAGCAGCTTCGGCTGTTCTCCTCTGGGCCATTTGGTATGGTTGGACTATGTACGGAGGTGATATCTCCTATGGGAGATTAACAAGAATTCCTTACCAGGAAGTCCAATGGTACCATGCTTTAGCCCCTGGCATACTATTACTACTTACTAGATTCGGTGTACCTGTATCAACTTCCTTTCTAGTACTTAGTGCTTTCGCAAGTACATTCGTACTTGAGAAGATGCTACTCAAAAGTGTGGCAGGATATGCGATTGCGGCCGTAGCCGCATATGTCATATGGTGTGCAATCACAAAATACTTCGATGAAACCAAAAAGGTTCCCGAAAATCAAAAAGCTTTCTGGCGAACGACGCAATGGATAGTCACAGGCTTTCTCTGGTGGACCTGGTTGTCGCATGATATGGCAAATATGGCAGTTTTTCTCCCTCGTGAGATACCTTGGGAAGTAATGGTTGGCATATCTGCGCTATTTGTGTCGGGCTTGGGCTGGATGTTCTACGAACAAGGTGGAAAGATTCAACAGATTGTACTATCAAAACAGAATACCCGTTATGTACGAAGTGCTACACTTATCGACTTAGTGTACTTAGCAATACTGTTCTTCTTCAAAGAATATAATAATATACCTATGTCTACAACTTGGGTATTCATTGGGCTTTTATCAGGAAGAGAGCTAGCTCATGCTACTTTCTCTGATAAAGTTAAATTCAAAGGAGTGTTCCCTATTGTAGCGAGAGACTTCTTTAAACTAATGGTCGGTGTTGCAGCCTCCATATGTATAATACTAGGAATTCATAACCTCACATGACTTATAAAAGAAACGAGTTACCGCAACTCAGAGAGCCTGATTTAGTAGACTTTGACTATATTAGGTTAAATATTGCCCCTACAAGGTTGGTTCCCTCTCAGCACGAGAGGGTTCCACACCTTATCTGGAAAGCGATGAGAAAATTTCCAGCTCCCAATCCTCTAATTGTGGATATTTCTAACAATATAGTGAATGGACACCATAGATATTCTGCAGCACTTGCACTCGGAGTTACTGAAGTTCCTGTATTACAAGTACAAACTACTATAGATAGATTAATTTTACACTTTGTTAAAAATAAGTCTTGACATTTCCGTGTATCTTTGATATACTACCCAACAATGGAGAAAAAATGGAGGGAACATTTATTTGGTGGTCCCGTTTTTGCTCCAAGACGGGGGAAAGTATGAAAAAAATCGCTATTGCGATGCTCTTAGGAGCAACTGGAGCCGCGAATGCGGTGGAAATTGATGGATCAGCTGGAGTAAATAGTAATTATGTGTGGAGGGGAGCTACACAATCCGATGGAAAGCCTGTTTTACAGGGTTCTATAGGGCTTACTACTGAAAAAGGCTTTTACGCAAACGCATGGGGAAGTCAAGTGGATTACAATGACGACACAACCGCCGAAATCGACTTAACCGTTGGTTTCTCAAATGATATAAACGATAAAATCTCATACGATGTTGGCTATATTCGATATAGTTATACAGGTGATGATGTTAAGTTCGGAGATGACGCTCAAGAAGTCTACGGAACTTTATCGTTAGGACCCGTAAGTGGTACACTTTACAGAGATATTGATAATGATTCCAATTATTACGCTGGATCTGTTGCTGTAAGTGATATAGTTAGCATGCCTTTTGATCTTTCCGGGTTTGTAGGCAGAAATGCTGATTCAAACATGGATGCTGGCGTAATTATAGGAAATGACTTTATCGATGATAAAATCAATGTTTCTTATAGCTGGACTTGGTCAGAAGACGATGTTGATGATTCGACCCATTCATTGGGCGTTTACTATAATTTTTAAAAAATACCCTCCAAACGTATTTTTTGAAAATCGGGACGGAAGAGACCTACATTTTGCTTATCTTTTCCGTCCCATTTCTATTTTTAAGTACGAGTAATATGTTGGCCCACCCTCAAAAAATTTTTTATGATAATAATTGACAACATTTTTCCGGAGAAACCGGAATTCACCCCCAGCGACGTAGAGTTTCATCGTTTACACTCTGTTCACCAAAACTCGGCTATATGCAAGGAATTACTCTCATGGGCTTCTTTTTACTACTCTCTTGATAACTGTACTGAGTATGAACTCTGGCATGGAAGTTCTACTTCAGATGCAGCACTTCACGAGCACATAGATAAAGACGAGAAGCATTTTGCTAAAACTGGAGAGTTCATACATCCTATTTGTTCTATAGTTTACTACTTAGATGTGGAAGACTTAGTAGGAGGAGAACTTGTTTCACCTGGGAACTGGTCTGTTGTACCTAAAACAAATCGGACTGTTATCTTCGGACCCGGAGTATCACACAAAGTAGAGCCTTTCACTGGTACTAGATTTGCTGTTCTAGTTAACCCTTGGGCACGTTAAAAATAACTCTTGACATTTTGACGTACTTTTGTTATAATAATTCATGTAACAGACAATTCCGTCTGTTCGTTCATCTTACTCTGTAAGACGGAAGTAGACATTTAGTCGAAGGAACGCAAAACCTTAGGAGAAATGTTATGACTACGTTGTATAGAGGCATTAGAGTGCGCAAGCACAATTCAGAAACTATAGATAAAAGACCCACCCAGGGTGTCTATAGAGGTGTCAAATGGCACTCTGAAGATATTCAACCCATACCTACAATGAAGCGCGGTACTTATCGCGGTGTTGACTGGGTTGCCTAACTAGAAGCCTCCTCAAGGAAGGGGAGCTTCTGGCTTCCCTTCTTCCTCCCAACCTCCCAAAAATAATTCTTGACTTCTGTGGGATTTTTGTGCCATAATATGACCTATGAGTAAAGAAGTAACAACCCGAATCAGCCCAGAAAGCATTGAGATAGCTAATGCTTATTTAGAGAAAGGCGATATTAATGCGGTCAGTACGGAACTTAAGGTTCCGCGCGATGTCGTATCCGATTACTTAAACAAACGAGAAGTTAAGAAGTATATAGACTCTGTTTATTTAGACGCTGGGTATAGAAATAGATTTAAACTAGCAGAAGTCATGGACACATTAATTGACAAAAAGCTAGAGGAAGCAGAAGAGACAGAAATGTACTCCAACAAAGACCTTGCAGATTTACTGCAGTTAGCGCATAAGATGCGCATGGACGAAATTAAAGCGCAGACTGAGCTAGAGAAGGCGAATACTTCTTCAGTCAAAACACAGAACAATGTTATGATAAATTCCGAGGTACCGTTCGGACAAGGTAATTACGGAGCATTGATGGATAAACTTCTGAAAAGCGAGTAAATATGAGAAAGACATGGAAGCAGTTTAATAAACTGATGAAGAAAGGTAGAATACATAGAGCAGTAAAGGCAGCAGGATTTAGGAGGAAAAAGAAAAATGGACGCAATACTAACCTATCCTCCGACAGCAGTATATAACATGCCATACAAAACTACCGATATACTTCCCGGTAGGCATTTTGGTGAAAGAATGTTTGTAGACACATTTTACAACGTGACAATTTACGACAGAAATGGTGTACTACAAAAAGTAACTAACAGTTATTCAGTTAATTACTTTGTATGATTAAAGAATTGATATTGGCAGCGTCTTTTTTAATGACGCCAGAAGCCATGCAACTTGGTCCTGATGTGACCTGTATGGCAATGAATATTTACATGGAGGCAGGAAACCAATCTGTCGCTGGTAAATTAGCTGTTGGTCATGTAACTTTGAACAGAGTAGACATGGAAAGATACCCTAGCTCTGTTTGTGGTGTAGTAACACAAGGACCAACGTATCAAACAAAATCAGGAATGACATTCCCAGTTAAATGGAGGTGTCAATTTTCTTGGTTCTGTGATGGTAAAGCGGATAAACCAGTAGATAGTATAACTTGGAATGAGTCCATACATCTGGCGAAGAAGATACTGCATAATAGAATGTACGATTTTACTGATGGAGCTACGCATTATCACAACGACCAAGTAAGTCCCGCTTGGAGTAGACAGCTCAAGAAGATCGTAGTAATAGACAATCACACTTTTTATAGGTAAGGAGGAAGTCGGAGAAAGAATTGGTTATCGAGTCGATTGCTGCTGTGACAGCGGGATTAAGCGCCATCAACTCTCTTTTCAATCAGGCAAGAGAGGCTCAAGGTAATTTACAAGGCGTAATGAATGGGCTCACTAGTTTCCAAGACGGTCTTCAAAAATATGAAATAGAAAAGAGAGCTAGTCTAGTCGCTCCTCTTACTCCTCAAGAAGCTTTGAAGGTAGCCATGGCAAAACAGCAAGTAGACAGGTATAATACAGAACTTCATAATATGTGCATTATGAGTCGTGAAGGTCAAAAGTTGTGGGATGATTATCAGCAAGCATTAAAAGACTCAAAAGAGAGACATAAAGCTCAAGTAAAAGCAATTATTCAAGCAAACAAGAGACGAAAAGAGCTAATTAAAACAAGTATAAATGTAGCACTTATAAGTCTAATAGGATTGATTGTAGGTGGAATAATTGTAGCCCTTGTTGTTGCAGCTTTTGGATGACAATACTTGCCTTTATGTTAGTGGTTATAGTAGACGGTAACACACTACCTAATGATGGGTGGTACTTTAGAGACATATATCGCTGTAACCAATTTGCCCATGCTGTAGAGCATGGAAACGTAACTTATAAGGATAGACGACCTAGCCAACACAATATCTCAGCATATTGTGTTCCTATAAATCTACCAAGGAATACAAAATTTTGGGACTAAAAAGTGAAACTACTAGTTATCCTGCTGCTTTTATTAGCCAGCCCCTTGCTATTTGCAGAACCAGGACCCGGAGGCCCCGATATCCAACCAGAGATACCGGAGATACCCGGTAATCCTCCTGGAGAGATAGAAGGTGACACAAGCCAAGACGGAAGTTTAAATACTGTAAATCAGAACAGTACCGTCAACAGTAATAATAAAAGTACTAATAATTCAAAAACATACAATGGAGCAGGAAGTTCGGGAATGCCTGCTTCATCAGCAATGTCTCCATCTTATATAAGTACCGGATCGGAGAGTTGCTTACAAGGAATATCGGGAGCTGCCCAAGGACAGATGTTTGGGATTAGCACCGGAGTTTACAGAGAAGATGAGAAGTGCAACAGAAGAAGAGATGCCAAAGTCTTAAATGACTTGGGAATGAAAGTTGCCGCAGTAGCTAGAATGTGCCAAGAAGAGGAAGTATGGAAGTCGATGTTTATATCGGGTACTCCCTGTCCTCTCATACGAAGTGGCAAGCTAGTAGTGGGGAAAAGAGCGTACTTAATAATGAAACAGAACCCTGTTACTTATATACCGAAGTATGAGGAACAGAAGGAATGGTATAACACCATTTTGGGAATAGGAGAGACAAGTGAAGAGGATTCTACTAACGGCAGCAACGGCCTTAGTATTTCTGAACGTTTCCGTTCAAGCCGACGCGATTGATGATCTAGTTACTGATAGTCAAAGTGTTTTGAACTCTCTAGACTACGGTATTCGAGCAACAGGCGGTTTGATGGCTCTTTCAGTAAATGGTCAAGTAGCACCGAACGGTATAGTACATGGTGGGTTAATTACAGAAACCCAAGTAAACGCTTACAATAATGCTTTGGCAGTAGTTGCTGGATCAACTTTTTATGATGCAGAATTATATTTACTAGACCAAGGTGATATAGCGATAGAGAACATGAATGACGCTGTAGATACTTTTGTAGATGCAGCGACAGAGATTTCCACGATTATGGAAATAGCAGAGATGGCAGAAGCAGCTCAGGACGATGGAACTCCCGAGCAGAAGCAACTAGTAGCAGAATATACAGAACTAAACGAAGCTTCTCTAACTCTTAGTCAAGAAACAGTTACAGAGTATAATGAATCTTTAGATGATATCGAGACTTATGCTCAACAAGCAGCGGCATATATAGGATTAGCGAATGATCCAAATGCTACTGCTTTTTTCGATCAAGGAGCGGAAAATGCAGATGCAAGTTTTGTAACTGATGCTTCTACTTCTTATAATAACAATAGCAATATGGTTGTTGTTATGTGGTCCACTAGTAATAGTGGCAGCGGGGTCTACATAGATGGCTCAGATGGATTAGGTATTGATTTGTTTACAACTGAAACAGATATACTAAATGCCGGAGCTAATAGTTTGTTTTATACTACAAGTCCTACTTATTTAGGCTACGATTGTTTCTTTAATGAAACAAATTGTGGAAATTAAATGTCTTTAGAAGAAACAGAGATAAATGTAGGAGGCGTTAAGTTTAAGGGTGTCTACATAGCAGTAGTACTTGGTTTCGTGTCTACTATTGGTGGTACGATATGGACAGCAAGTGAGTTATACAGCAGACTAGAAGCTGTGGAAGCTTATGAGATTCCCGACACTACTCCATTACATGAGGACATAGAATTAATAAAACAAGAACTTGAAGATAATGATGTTAAGAGTTTACAAGGCAAGTTAGCCGAACTAGGAGTGAACTTAAAAACAATTATTGAGCAGCAAAAGGATCTACTCGCAATCAAAGAGCGAGTAGTACAAGCTGAAAAAGATGTAGAGGCTATGAGAACAACCGTTGCAGAAGCAAAACTAATAGTGGGCAAAGTCGATGGATTTGAGAATTATTTAAAACAGTTTGAGACTAAAATAGAGAAAGTCGATAAAGAAATTGACGATATCTGGCTGGGAATGGATGAATTATCCAACCCACTAAATTAGGAGAGGGTCGTGGCACTTCGGTTGGACAAAATACAACTAGGAACTTTAACCGTTCTGATAGTACAGTTTGCAGGAATTATATGGTGGGCGTCGGGTGTACAGGCTTCAGTCGAGCGACTAGAAGGGTTACACTCAGCAGTCGATCATGACCGAGTAGAGTTTTATCAAAGAATGTCTGTAGTTGAGACTAAAGTCGAAGCCAACAAGAGGATCTTGGAAAGGCTTGAGGAGAAAATAGATGGAATGCAATAACCCCGATTGTGTATGTACACAAGAGTTTTGTAATGAAGAAAACTGCAAAGACAATGATTGTCAATGCTGGCAAGAAGCTGATTAGGAGAAAAATATGGCAATAGCAAAAGGACCCGCAGGAGCGTACTGGATGGTACAAGACGAAGACGGTAATGTATCAAGCACTCACGCTACTAAAGAAGAAGCAGAAGCTGCTGATGGAAAGGCTGCACCAGCACCGGCCCCTGAACCCGAGCCTGTAGTAGAAGATGAGTAAGAATTACACTTATGCTAAGCTAGCTCAGTTAGCGTATTGTAATCCTGGAGAGTCCAACGACTCTGCATTTGACCGTGCTAAGTTCATGGAATCAGACAATGCAGAGGCTTGGATGTTCTTCACCCCCGAAGCCACTGTTATATCTTGTAGAGGTACAGAACCTTCCCAACTGAAAGATATAACGGCTGACCTTAAATTCTGGCGTATCGACCCTGCTGGAACTGGAGAGAAAATTCACTCAGGCTTTTGGTCTGAGGCTTTTTCTCTCTTTCCGAAGGTAATCAAGAATTTACCAGATGATGAGAAACCCATTGTACTAACAGGACATAGTCTTGGAGGTGCAATGGCTGTTATTATGACAGGCTTTTTATTGAAGTCTGGATATAATGTAAAAGAACTTTATACCTATGGTCAGCCTCGTGTTGGCAATAGACAGTTTTGTGAACGAATACAAAGAGACTGCGATTGGCAGCGTTTTGTAAATAATAACGATATAGTTCCTAGAGTTCCTCTAAAAGCTGGCTGGCTTTTTTATGATGGTGGAAATCTAAACTATATCAATACATATGGTCAAATAAGAAACTTAACATGGTGGCAAAGTGTTAAAGATTCTTGGAGAGGAAGAAAGGCTGCTTGGAAAAAAAGACAGTGGTTTGATTCTTTTTATGACCATTCCGCTTTACTTTATAGGGACTTATTAAAAGATGAATGATTTAGACCCACATGACTTTTGGTTACGACAAGTTTTAGATGATTGTCAATCTACTTTGATAAAATTACAGAGCAAGTACGGAAAGGATGAACTATCTTTAGAAGAAATAGATCCTAATGATTTAGGTACTATTAACATGGCTACTGGATTTATTAATCTATATAGACTTGCAGAAGCCAATCAATTAATAAACGACCCACAAGAGGAGCTGTCCCGTCCAGGGGTAGTCATACACTAAATGTTAGAAATAAGTAGAGCCGATGTACTTGGGGATCAATTAATGAACTATTCCCCAGAAGAAAGATTTATAAAGTTACCTGTACCTCCTTACTTAGAGTTACTAGGTATAGAAGCAATTCCTTCTCAGGTAAGTATTATAAATGCTATCAATAACCCTAAGTATCGATTTATTGCAGGTGCTCTTTCTCGACGACAGGGCAAAACCTATATAGCCAATATAATTGGACAACTAACAGTTTTAGTACCAGGCAGTAATGTACTGCTTATGTCACCAAACTATTCGCTTTCTCAAATTTCTTTCGATCTTCAGAGAAATTTGATAAAGCATTTTGACTTGGAAGTAGTCAGGGATAACGCAAAGGACAGAGTTATAGAACTGTCTAATAATTCTACTATACGGATGGGATCTATAAATCAAGTAGACTCAGTAGTTGGTAGAAGTTATGACCTCATTATTTTTGACGAAGCTGCTTTAACAGACGGACGAGAAGCTTTTAATGTTGCTTTGAGACCTACACTAGATAAAGATAACAGCAAAGCTTTGTTTATTTCTACCCCCAGAGGTAGGAACAACTGGTTTGCAGATTTCTTTCACAGAGGATTTAATGATGAGTTTCCAGAGTGGATTTCCATAAAGGCAACTTATCATGAAAATCCTCGACTTAGTGAAGACGACATCAAAGAAGCTAAGAAGTCTATGTCCACCGCTGAATTTGCCCAAGAGTATTTAGCAGACTTTAATACTTATGAAGGACAAATTTGGAACTTTGATTATGAAAACTGCACTACTAATACCGACCAGTTTAAACCTGACGGTATGGATGTATTTGCAGGACTTGACGTAGGATATAAAGACCCCACAGCTTTCTGCGTCATTGCTTACGATTGGGATAGCCAAACTTATTATGTAGTAGACGAGTATATTGATGCAGAAAAAACAACCGAGCAACACGCTCTTGAAATACAAAAACTTATTGACAAATGGGATATCGACTATATTTACATCGATTCAGCAGCGCAGCAGACTAGATTCGACTTCGCACAGAACTATGATATTACAACAATCAACGCCAAGAAGTCAGTTCTGGATGGCATTGCACACGTCGCAAATATAGTAGACAACAATCGATTAATGGTAAGTCAGAAGTGCGAGAATACTTTAGAGTGTTTAGATCAGTATCAGTGGGACCCCAATCCCAACTTATTGAGAGAGAAGCCTAAGCATGATAGGTTTTCTCACATGTCGGATGCACTAAGGTACGCACTGTACAGCTTTGAAATTTCCGCAGGAACTTTTTAAAGGTACCAAGAAAAAAATAACTCTTGACTTTCGTACCCTATCTTTGGTATAATTTTTTAAAGTGAAAAACTGTAAATGGACCTAAAGCGAGACCTAGTAAAATACGTTAGAGATAAAGCAAAGGCGAAGTACCAGAAGGGTACGGAATGCTTTATTTGCGGAAGTAATGAGAACCTGGATTTTCATCACTTTTACGGATTAACAGAACTGCTGGATATTTGGTTGCGTAAAAACAAATTAGCAATATCCACAGCAGAGGAAATCATGGACGTACGGGATACCTTTATAGCAGAGCACATGGTAGAGCTGTACGATGAGGCAGTAACTCTTTGTCATACTCATCACTTAAAACTGCATTCGATTTATGGAAAAAGACCGAAGCTGGTAACAGGACCTAAACAAAAGCGTTGGGTCGAGAAGCAAAGAGACAAGTATGGCATGGTATAGCAACCTATTTAAAAGAGAGGAGAAAGCAAACCCCGCGCAGGAGTTTATAGCTCGTGAAGAGGGTTTCACTATATCAACTACTGAAAACTATGTAAACTATGCAAATGCATACGAACAGTTTGAAGTAGTAAATCGTGCTGTAAACATGATCGTAGATGATGTTTCAGAAATTAGAGTAGACGTAGGGAGAAAACTACCGCTAACACCAGTATATCAAAATATTAGAAAATCACGCGTTGCTCTTCTTTTGAATACTGAGCCTAATCCGTTTCAGGATATAAATACATTCAAAAGAAACTTAATAATTGATTTACTAATAGACGGAAACATTTTTGTCTATTTTGATGGTGCACACCTGTATCAACTACCAGCTAGAAATGTTGAGATTGAGACAGATGAGAAAACGTATATAAAAAGTTTTATCTATGATGGAAGATTAGAGTATAACCCTCAAGAAGTTATACACATAAAAGAAAACTCTTTTAACTCTTTTTATAGAGGAGTTCCTCGATTGAAGCCTGCGTACAAGCGAATGCAACTACTAGGCTCAATGAGAAAGTTTCAAGAAAACTTTTTTAAGAACGGAGCAGTACCCGGACTAGTAATAAAGAGTCCGAATACTTTGAGTGAAAAGATTAAAGAAAGAATGCTTGCGGCATGGAGATCAAGATATAATCCAGAAGCAGGCGGACACAGACCTCTTATCTTAGATGGAGGACTAGAAGTAACAAGTTTAAATGAAGTCAACTTTAGAGAATTAAATTTTCAAGAGTCTATAAAAGAAAACGAAAAGATAATACTAGAAGCTCTTGGAGTACCGCCTATACTTATGGATAGCGGTAACAATGCAAATATTCGACCGAATCACAGGTTGTATTATTTAGAAACTATACTACCAATAGTTAGAAAATTTAACTTTGCATTTGAAAGATATTTTGGTTTTGATCTACAGGAAGACATTAGTAATATTCCTGCACTTAGACCAGAATTACAAGATGAAGCTGCCTACTACTCTAGTTTAGTAAATGGTGGTGTAATGAGTCCAAATGAAGCCAGAGAAGCACTAAGACTTGATCCAATGGACGGCCATGACGGTCTTAGAATTCCTGCAAATATAGCAGGTTCAGCTTCAAATCCTTCAGAGGGCGGACGGCCAGAAGAGGTCTCAGAAGATGACGGATAAGGCAATCTCAGATATCGATTTTAAGCCTACTGAGAGCATGGCGAAAGAAGCTCAACGAGGTTTGGATTGGAGAAAGGAGTTTGGTAGAGGCGGAACTAATATAGGTTCTACTCGAGCTAGTCAGTTAGTAGCAAGAGAAAACCTATCTCCCAGAACCGTTAAAAGAATGCACTCCTATTTTAGTCGACACGAGGTCGATAAACAAGGACGAGGGTTCTCTCCAGGCGAAGAAGGCTATCCAAGTGCGGGGCGTATAGCTTGGGCACTGTGGGGCGGAGATCCCGGACAATCTTGGGCAAGAAAGAAAGCTGCTCAGATTGATAGAGAAGAAGATAAGGCTATTTCTGCGGAAATGCGATCAGCTTTAGAAAAGAAGGCTAAAGACCACAATGAGAAAGTAGGAGATGTTAAGTCAAAAAGAACATCTACACGAACTCTCATTTCAGTATTCAACAGAGGAGTTGGAGCTTATAATACAAATCCTCAGTCAGTACGACCTAGCGTTACTAGTCCAGAACAGTGGGCGTTAGCAAGAGTCAACAGTTTTCTTTATGCACTTAGAAACGGAAGGTTTAGAAGTGGAAAGCATGATCAAGACTTACTTCCAGAAGGACATCCAATGTCCTCAAAGAGTTTGGAGAAATCTATGAATAAAGTTTTTAATTTAACTTCTGTATTTAAAGCACAGCCAACAGATGATGGCACTGTAAAGATACAGGGTTATGCAAGTACAAATGATACGGACAGGGCAGGTGATGTAATAGAAAAAGACGCTTGGCTACAAGGAGGTCTTGATAACTTCAAAAACAATCCCATCCTATTATTTAACCACGACTATAATACTCCAATCGGTAAAGCTACGGGGCTTGAAGTTACTGATAGAGGATTAAAAATCGATGGTATAATCTCCAAGTCGGCGGGTAAAATCGCTGACATGGTGAAAGAGGGCATCCTAGGCGCTTTTAGCGTTGGTTTCCGAGTTAAGGATGCTGACTATATAGAGGAAACCGATGGTTTAAGGATCAAGGATGCGGAACTGTTTGAGGTGTCAGTCGTTTCTGTCCCTGCAAATCAATCCGCTGTCTTTTCTGTCGCGAAATCGTTCGATACAGATGAAGAATATGCGGACTGGAAAAAACAGTTTGTTAACGATCCTCATGTTGAACTAGATCAGTCCGATAAGGACTCATCAAAAGAAACAGCAAATGCTGTCTTCGGAGAATATAAAATGTCTGATAAAGACTTTGATCTCGAAGAGTTTGCAAAAGAGGTAGCTCGTAAGACTGCTGCAGAAATTCAGATGAAACAAGCTGAAGAGAAAGCAGCTGCTGATGCAGCGGATAAAGAAGCCGCTGTACAGGCAGAAGAAGTTAAAGCTGCTGAAGAAGCACAACTTGAAGAGAAGAAAGCTGAGGTCCAAGCTGTAGTACAGGGTGTAACGACTGGTGCGGAACGCCTAATGGCAGATTTGGAACAAAGAGTTTCCAAAAATCAAGAAGATTTGGGAGATGTAGTTGAAGAACTTCGAAAAGAAATTAATGAGAAGTCTCAAGAAATCCAACACATCCGTGAGTCTAAGAGAGTTTTTGGTGGAGAGCGTTCAAATAGTGACTGGCAAAAAGCCTTCTCACAAGATATAGACGACGCTTATGTATTAGCGAAAGCTACTGGCAAAGGATATGAAACTAACTTTGCCAAAGATGTTATGCAAAAAGTAAATGAGCACTCTGGTGTTCAGGTATCTTCTGCTGACTTCGAACAAACAGTTTCAAGCAATATTGAGCGTGATATACAATTAGAGCTAGTACTAGCTCCTCTATTCCGTGAAATCGCAATGCAATCAGCAACTCAAATCCTTCCCATCTTACCAGATGCTGGATACGCTGAATTTACTGCAAACCAAGCCGCTTCAGGTTCAAGCCCTCATGGTAACCTAGAAGAAAGAGGCGACACTTATGGTGCTCCTTTTGGTGGTGTAGATTTGACTGAAAGAACGCTTTCAACCAAGAAACTTATTTCTCAATCTTATCTTGGTAACGAAACTGAAGAGGATGCAATCATTCCGATTCTTCCTTTGATTCGTGAAAGTATTGTTCGTTCACATGCTCGTGCAGTTGAGAACATGATTCTTGTTGGTAACCATGCTGACGGTGCTTTTGGTACCAGTGGTGCGGCTCCTGACGGTCTTATTACTCTTGCAGCAGCTGACTCTGATAAGACTCAGTCTGCAACTGCCTTTGCTTCAGAATCTCTTACTGCAGCTGACCTATTGGCAGCTCGTAAGAACATGGGTAAGTACGGTATTCGTCCGCAGGATGTAGTTTACATTCTTAACGTGACTGAGTATCATAATCTTATCAAAGATTCATCATATGCAGACGCTGCAAGTGTTGAAGGTTCAATGCAGATAAATAATCAAGGTGCTGTAGGCTCTGTCTTCGGTTCTAGGGTTATTGTCTGTGATGAGTTTGCAGCTCCCGCAGTATCTAAGTTCTACGCTATTGCGGTGAACACACGTAACTTTGTAATTCCACGTTTACGCGGTGTTACGGTTGAAAGTGATTATGAAGTCGCTAATCAAAGACGAGTACTGGTTGCTAGCCAGCGTCTAGGATTTACCGATATTATCAATGGTGTCACTGACAAGTGGGCACTTCAGTATAAAGCTTCTTAATCATACTGGGTAATCTGGGGAGGGAAACCTCCCCAGGTTTTTACGAGGACATTTATGGCAGACTTAGTTACAAGAGATCAATACAAAGACTATAAAGGTATTGACCACTTCAAAGATGATAGTAAAATTGATTCTTTGTTGTCGCCTGTGAGTGAATTGGTAAAAACCTATTGCGGTACTAGTTTTATAGATTATTATAGCACTAATAAGACAGAAATATTTGATATTATGGATGCTCAAACAGCAGAGCTATTCTTAACTGAATCACCTTTAGTAAGCGTGAGTTCAGTGAAAGAACGAGAAGGTATAACAAGCTCGTATATCACTTTAGTTAATAATACTGATTATTATATTGATCTCGAACATGATAGATTATATAGGATCGATGGAGACATTAGTTCTAAAAATTGGGCTAAAGGTTTTGCATCGGTAGAAGTTATTTACAGAGCTGGATATTCAGCAACTCCACAAGACTTGCGATTAGCTATTTATGATTTAATCACTTACTACCTTAAAGAAGAGTTTAAAGGGAGGAAATCACTAGCTGGTGCAACGCTTCAAAATGAAACGTCCACTTCTATCCGCGAGGATATAGGGTTTCCAGATCACATTAAAAGAGTTCTAGATATGCATAGAATTGTGGATGTTATCTGATGGCACGTTCAAATACCACACGCCGGTCAGCCATACTAGAGGCTATGGCAGAACTATTCGAAAAAATAGACGGTGGTGATGGCTACAAATCCGACCTTTCAGGCTCTATAGAACCCCGCATGAAATTTTGGGACGAAGTAGATTCGTTCCCTTGTCTGCACATGGCTTCGGGTACAGAAACCCGTGAGTACTATGGAGGCGGACAAAAATGGAGATTTTTAACCGTTACAATTCGAATCTATGTCAACGCTGACGATCCCATAACTGAATTGGAAGAGTTACTAGAGGACGTTGAAACGGTTTTAGACGACGCAGGCCAGTTTGACTACAGTACCACTACTGGGACACAACAAGTGACCCAAGTAACTATTGTTAGTATAAGCACCGATGAGGGAGCATTGCAACCTCTCGGGGTCGGCGAGATGATCGTAGAAATACGATATTAGAGCTAACCTTACTTCAGCAAACGCATAGTAAGTACAGCTCAAGTTAATAAAGGAGACCATTATGGCTCTATTTTTTCAACGCGACGCGACCCTACAAGTCTATCCGAATAAGTCGGATGGTACTTTCCCGTCGGCGAGTAAAGCTTTTGCTATTCCCATGCTGGAAGGTTTTAGTTTTAGTCAGTCTACAAACTCTAGTGAGATAACTCTCTCAGAGATGGAAAGTACAGCAGGAACTTCAAGACGTGGCCGTAAGATGTTTAACGACTCTTTGGCACCGGTTGAATGGAGTTTCTCTACTTATATTCGTCCTTATATTGCAAGCAGTACTGCAGTTTCTGGCAGCACTATTTCATGGGCAGACCAACAAGTTCACTTGGTGGATGAATGTCTATGGAACTCTTTGCTTTCAAAATCAAGGATAGACGAAGACGGAACCAGCGGAACTTCTGTTGCAAACCTAACCTTCTCAGGAGGTAGTGGTAATGTAGTAGGTGACGTACTAACAGCAACTAATGGAACATTAGTAACTGGGTACTCGCATGCTCAAGCAACAGTAGTAAGTGTTTCTTCAGGAGTAATTACAGAAGTAGAAATTACTCGTCCTGGTCAGTACTCTGCTAATCCTAGTACTTTTACTTCGAGCAGAGGAGGCGCCACTGTAGGTACTATTACTGTTGTAATGGGCGAAGAAGGCGACTCTATGATTGACAGAGGAACTACTAAAACTGTTATGAGTTCTAAGAACTCAAACGTATCCGCTTTGAATACCATGACTTTGGAATTCATGATTGGTACTGGTGTTGGTTATAAGCTAAATAAAGCTGTCTGTAACTCTGCAACAATTAATTTTGATGTAGAAGGTATTGCAACTATTGAATGGAGCGGCATGGCTGCAACAATTGATAATATCACAGCTTTTACAGCAGCAACCGGAGCTAATTCGGCTAATGCAGCAATCAATGAAGGCGGAACTTCTGCTGACACTGAAAACTTTATTCGTAATCGATTAACGGCTATGTCTGTAGCCCCTAAAACTTCTGGAACATCAGCAGGTGTATCTGGAATGCAGTCTAGTTACGATCTAACTCTAACAGGAGGAAGTATTACTATTGAAAATAATATTTCATATCTAACTCCTGAAGAATTGGGTGTTGTTAACAAGCCAATCGAACACGTAACTGGTGTGCGAAATGTGGGTGGAAGTTTTACTTGTTACTTAGCGTCTAACTCTGCTAATAACGGTAGTAAGGACTTCTTTGAAGACCTAACTTCAGCCGCAGCACTTGATGTAATTACTCACGATTTTGAAATGATATTCAAGATCGGAGGTAGTTCAGGAACTCCTCGTATAGAGGTGAAAATGCCACAATGTCATGTTGAGGTACCAACTCACTCTATTGAGGACGTGATTTCTTTGGAATCTACGTTTACCTCGCTACAAAGCGATATGGAAAGCAACATTGTAGATGACTTAGAACTCAGCATACACGGTGTAGCACTTAGCTAATAGATAAGGCGGGGGTAAAACCCCGCCCTTTCTTGGAGATATAATGGCAATTCAAAACCTAAATTCAGAGTTTCAAGCTTTAGCGCAAGTACTAAGCGATAAAGTGATGAGAACAGCCGCTACTCAACAGAGTAACGATATGAAGTTTGATTATACTAGAATGATCCGAGGCTTAATGACACATTATTTTGGGAGCGAGTCAGGAGGGACCGCAGGACCTGTTATAGGAAGGACAAAAGGCTCTAAAGAAATAGTTAAAAAATATGTATCAGAAGCTATTGATGCTTTATACAAATTTTATGCAAATGATCAGGCGCGTCGTTTTATAATTGAATCTTATACTAAAGGCAAGTTTTTACATGTATTTTGTTTAGGTAAAAATCAATTTTATATAGGTACTCAGATTGAAGGCGTGGCAAACCCATACGATACTTTAAGAGACACAAGCGGGGATATTTACAATGAAATAGTAGAAGGAAACCCCGAGTATAGAAGATTATTCTGGGGGGATGCATCTGCTTTTCTAAGTAAAGAAAAAGGAGATGGAGGGCTTAAAAAATCCGCCTATGGAATGGGAAATGCTTTAAACGCGGGACACGTAATAGGTGTCTCCGAAAATTTAGCACATGCAACTTATGACGTTACTAAAGGATTGGAACAAAATATAAATGATATAAATATACCAGAAACAGATCCTGCTTTTAAAGACTTTCAACGACTAAAAGAAACCTTTAGTATTCATAATGAACATTTGGGAAAAATTGTTTTAAAAGTAAAACACAATAGACCTAAGTTTGATGAAGGAAAAATTGCAAGTGGTACAGTGCTTTTTGAAACAGATTTTTTAAGTCTTGTAGCAGAAGGAGCTAAAAGCAATATAGGAAAAAAGTGGGAAAGTGAAGCAGGAAACGCTGTAAGAAGATTAAAAAATAAAGTACTTAAAGAACTAGAAAAATTTATGGAGGCACACCCTATCTGGGCAAGAGAAGGTTCTAAAAGTATTCGAGATAAAGTACATGATACGTTTGCTACTCCAAAACTAAGAAAGAGAGCAAAGAATAAAGCAAAGACAAAATATAAAAAGCCCGGAGGAAAAGTAAGCAAACCTCTCAAGCCTATAATTGTTGAAACCGCTACATTGAAAAGCAAAAGTTCAGTTGGTAGCCCAATGGCGGATACCAAAGGAAAAGGAAAACGAGCAGTTGCTCGAGGAGCACAGCAAGGGCCTAATCTAACTTCTTTACAGGCTCTTATAAATGCAAAACTGCCACAAACAGTGGCAAAGAATATGGGACCGCCCGCTTTAGAAAACCGAACAGGACGCTTCGCAAGCAGTGTACACATAACAGATGTTAGTCGAACTGCTCAAGGGTATCCAAGCATCGGTTATAATTATCAGAGGAATCCTTATCAAGTATTCGAAATGTCACACGGAGACCCTAGATGGGCTACTCCAGACCGTGATCCTCGAAAATTGATTGATTCTTCTATAAGAGAAATCGCAGCCCAATTAGCAATAGGAAGGTTTTACACACGGAGAATCTAAGTGGAATTTTTTAGAAATATTGACACGTATATATCTTACGGAGGTAACTACTATAAGTTACACGTTTCAAATGTTGCGTTCAATCAAACTTTTAAACAAAAAGGTATTAAGCAAAAAACTTTGCACTCACGTTCTTCTTTAATAGAATCTTCTGAAATAAACGAAGCTAATCCCGCCCAATTTGAGTTAGATTTATTTATGGTAGATGGCGAAAGCTCAAGCTCTCGGTATCAACATAAACTTCTTGAAATACTTCTGACTAACACCAATGATACGTTAAATACTTTTGATCTATTTATTGATCCGTCTACAGCTACGGATTCCCCAAGAAAGATGTACAAATTAAGTTTGTGTGTTCTTGAAACGGGGTCTTTTAATATATCAAGATCAGAAGTAATGTCTATTTCTTTACAAGGCTCTGCCTCTAAATTAGAAAGAGTAAATCACAGTACTTTTAGTATTGGAAGTTTTACTACTACTGCTAACACTACTTTTTCCATACCGAAAATAGTTAATGTCACAGTAGACGGAACTATACTGGATCAAGTTACAGGAGTAAATTTAGAGATACAGAATCAAGTAGAGTGGACAAAAAATAATACATTACAACAGTCTTTAGTTGCTACAAGTGCTAGTAACTCGGTTTATCCAACTAGCTTTAGCTTAAAAGGAAGAGATGTTGCAGGTAATATTACTACTTATGTAGGAAGTAGTTCTTCTGATGTGCAAACATGGAAAGAAGATATAGCAATAAGAATACAAGCAGGATTAGCAGCAAATAATTATCAGTTAGATGCTCAGCTGACTCCTTGTTCTTTTACAAATCGAGTAAATCCTACAGAAGTATTTACTCAAGGGTACGACTTTCGTATGACAGGAAGCCCAACAAACTTAAACACTTTATTCACTTACTAGGAGAAACATAGTGAAATTGACGGAACTAATGGTTGATACAAAGACAGCATGGATTGAGTTTCCTGGCTGTGACGGTTTCGAGATAGAGATAGCAAATCTTTCAAGAAAAGAGTTGTTAAATTTAAGAAAACGATGTATCAAAACAAAATTTGACAGAAAAACTCATCAGGCAGTAGAAGAACTAGACGAAGATAAGTTTGTTCATGAATTTACAAAAGCTACTGTAAAAGACTGGAAAGGACTAAAATTAAAATACTTAGAAGAGTTGATTTTAGTTAATTTAGGAGATAATGATCCAGACTCAGAACTAGCTTTTGATTTAGACAACGCTGAACAGTTGGTTCAAAATTCTACTGATTTTGACAACTGGATAAACGAGGTGGTCTTTGACCTTGCCAATTTTCGTGACAGAGCAACGAAACCTACTGTGGGAAAGGCTAGAAAAGTGGCAGAAGCATAAAGACTCAAAAATGGACAAGGATAGGTACTTGTCCATGATGGATGAGCTAGGACAAGAACCTGTTTTAGAAGAGATTCCTCCCGGAATAGAGGATTTTCCAGAAATAGTTGGGGATGCTATAAATACTTTTAATAGCTTAGGGGATAGAATATATCCAGATATTGGTTACATAGGAAAAGATTATACTAATCTACCTTACTATATTGAAATCTATAAGATTGAAAACACAGATGTATTTTTAGAGATTTTATTAAGGTTAGATGCGGAAGCTATCCAACTCGCTCAAGATAAATTGAAGCGAGAATACGATAGAATGAAGAGAAAAAGTAGTGGCTAATGATAGATTAATATTTGAAGTAGTTGCAGAAGGCAAAAACTTAAAAGTAGTTCAACGAGATGTAAACGCTCTTGCGGAGGGCGTTGAACGAACTGACCGTGCTCGAAAGAACGCGGGTAAGGGCCAAGATAATTATAATAAGCGTGAAAAAGCACTCTATCAAGGTAATCTATCGTCTGCCAAATCTTTTTCTAAAATGAATCAAACTATCGGAAGTGGCTCTTCCGGTCTTGTAGGTGCTTATGCTACACTAGCTGCAAACGTATTTGCTGCTACAGCGGCATTTAATACTCTTAGAGACGCAGCTCAGTTTGAACAAGTAGTTGCTGGTTTGGAGGCTGTAGGTGCTGCTGCTGGTAGAAATCTTACTTTTGCTGCTCAAAAACTACAAGAAGTTAGTGGACACGCTTTATCAGCTGACGCTTCAATGCGTGTAATGGCTTTAGGTGTATCTTCCGGATTTAGTACAACTCAAATGGAAAAACTAACTGTAGTAGCTAAAGGAGCTTCTGCAGCCTTAGGAAGAAACTTAACTGATGCTCTGGACAGGTTAACTCGAGGTACCGCAAAACTAGAACCTGAAATTTTGGACGAATTGGGTATCATGGTAAGATTAGATGATGCTACAAGAGACTACGCAGCTCAACTAGGCAAAACTGCAGACGAACTTACAGAGTTCGAACGTAAGCAAGCATTCTTAAATGCTACTCTTGAACAAGGTGAAAAGAAGTTCGGAGCTTTAGCAGAAACTTTAGACCCAAACCCGTATGATCAACTTGCTGCTTCTATGAGTAACTTGTTAAAAACTTTCTTACAAGGAGCAAACCAAGTTTTAGTTCCTATGATTAATTTACTTTCTGGAAGCATGACAGCTATGGCAGGTGCGGCCTTACTGTTCGGTTCCACTATTTCTAGACAAGTTTTACCTTTTCTATATGGAGCTGCAGGGGCGGCTAAAGAAACTGCTTTAAGTTTAGCAGGTACTTCAAGAGAGTTTGCTATTGCAAAATTAGGGGCATTAAGCACCGGAGGAGCATTAGCAAAATATGGACAAGCTTTAGCTACGGGAACTGAGGATGAAAAG
>VTLG01001013.1_pt1 | contig 21433 bp, 21 predicted proteins | sample 4694571 | NCBI WGS metagenome assembly VTLG01 (sample SAMN12604809, study PRJNA352737) | marine metagenome | biome: ENVO:00000447; feature: ENVO:00000209|ENVO:00000569|ENVO:01000036; material: ENVO:00002151; isolation source: viral sequences binned using virsorter ... | reverse complement strand
ACGTCCGTTCATCCTTTATTGGACGCATGACAGCTAGCCATGGAACGGGGGCTAGGTACAGGAGTTTACTATGTCAATCAAAGTAACCTACGTGTATCGTGGCAACAAGTACACCAAAACTATCACTCGATAATGTCACATCAAGCCGAGGGGGATAGAGCGTCTATCACGACCTTTAGCCCTCAAACTCATCACAACAAACCAGAGGAGCATGAAAAAACTCCTGAAAAATTTGATGAGGATATCTCTTTAGAAGAAGCTCTGTCTACTTTATGAAGAGATTTAATGAACTATGGGTAGTAGCCTTCGGGTTACTATCCTTTTTTATTATGGTAGAAACAATGCACTTGAACTACCACAGGAATGAGACACCTCAATGTCGGACCTCATTCTAATTGGCTCTTGGCCCTTCACGAAGGATACCCATTAGCCGTCTAGACGGTGGGATAGACCACAACAAATGATCAAAAAAATTTCAGCTGAAGAAAGTACATATCTATTTTAAAAATAACTTAAATCAATGGCACATCAAAATGCCTCTGGTACCGCTTCGTCGTTAACCCGTCCGGGTCAACTGAATAGTGCGAGTGATGCTAGAGCTTTATATCTCAAACTGTTTTCAGGAGAGATGTTCAAAGGATTCCAAAACAATGCAATTGCTAGGGATCTAGTACAAAAGAGAACTCTTAAAAACGGTAAGAGTTTACAGTTCATCTACACAGGTAGGACAACCGCTGAGTACCATACTCCGGGCAAGCCTATCCTCGGTAACTCAGATGGAGCACCTCCAGTAGCTGAGAAGACTATCACTTGTGATGACCTTCTAATCAGTTCAGCATTCGTATACGAGCTAGACGAGACACTTGCTCATTATGAATTGAGAGGAGAAATATCTAAGAAGATTGGATACGCTCTTGCTGAGAAGTATGACAGACTTATCTTCCGTGCAATTGCAAAGGGAGCTAGACAAGCATCACCTATCTCTAAGACAGATTTCGTAGAACCCGGTGGAACACAGATCAGACTTACTAGATCTGGTGTTACTAATGGTACTGCAGCTTATGACTCTGAGTGTTTAATCAACGGCTTCTATGATGCCGCTGCTGCACTAGATGAAAAAGGAATCAGTACTGAAGGTAGAGTGGGTGTATTAAACCCTCGTCAATACTATGAACTTATCCAAGCTGTAGGTTCTAGTGGACTAGTTAACCGTGATGAGCAGGGAGACTCCTTACAGAAAGGAAACGGAATCATTGAAATTGCAGGTATCAAGATCTACAAGTCAATGAACATCCCATTCTTCGGCAACTATGGTACTCTATACGGTACTGCTGGAGCTGCAAACCCCGGTGTTACATCACCCGGAAATGTAGGTTCATTCATCGGTAATACTAATGAAGCTAAATGGGGCGGTCTAGAAGACGCACGTGCTTCAGTTACTGGTGTTAATAACAACTACGGAAACCATTCTGACTTTGCTAACTCTTGCGGACTTATCTTCCAGAAAGAAGCTGCAGGTGTAGTAGAAGCTATCGGTCCTCAAGTACAAGTTACTAGTGGAGATGTTAGTGTGGTCTACCAAGGTGACGTGATTCTCGGACGTTTAGCAATGGGTGCGGATTTCCTCAACCCAGCTGCTTGTGTGGAATTACTAGCAGGTGCAGACGCAGGTTCAACTGGCAACGCTGCATTCGGTACAACATATCCAGCAAACGGTTAATATTTACATATATTATCTATGCACATATAAGGGGGCTTCGGCTCCCTTTTTTATTTACAAATTATAATCATGCCTTTTCCTACCACTAACGCTACAAAAGAATTACCTGCCATAAATCAAATCCTGTCGTCATGTGGTCAGGCTCCTGTAACCACGTTGGACACTACCAACCCAGACGTTGCGATAGCATACGATACGTTATTACAGGTATCAAGAGAGGTCCAAGCTGAAGGCTGGTCTTTCAATAAAGAGTATCATGTTGAGTTTACTCCTGATACAGATGACTATATAATAATACCTAACAATATAATACAAATAAAGCTAACAGAAAATTCAAATAATATGGAGTATGATGCTATTCGTAGGAACGGCAAGCTATACGATAGAGCGCATCATACAGATAAATGGACAGAAGATATAATAGAATGTGATGTTGTCTATGAATTTGATTGGGTAGATCTACCTCAACCTATACAAGACTTCATAACAGCTAGAACAGCTGCTCTTGTATCTCAAAGAATAGTAGGTGATGCTACTCAGTATCAAATGCTTCAACAACAAGAATCCTATGCAAGAGCATTAGCTTTAGAATACGAAACACAACAAGGTCAATATACATTCTTTGGTCATCCCCAAGGTCAAACGAATTACTATCAAAGCTATCAACCATTCCAAGCACTTAAAAGATAATGGCAGCAGTAACTCAAAGAGTGAGTAACTACTTAGGGGGAGTATCAAAACAATCCGATGATAAGAAGTTACCGAATCAAGTTAAAGAATGTTTAAATGGTTATCCAGATCCTACCTTTGGTCTAACAAAAAGACCGGGGTTTAAATGGATATCTAATTTAGGCACAGGAACTACTTATGATAATTCTAAATGGTTCTACATACATAGAGATAATGATGAAAGATACGTAGGATGTATTAAACCTGCTTCAGGAGGCGGTACAGGAGACATAGATATATGGAATGCTAATACTGGTACAGTATGTAATGTTTATTATGATGCTAAACCTTGGACTGCTAGTACTGCTTATGTAGTTGGTGATAAAGTTGTCAATGATAGTGGTAAAGTATATCAATGTGATACAGCTGGTACTTCAGCAGGTTCAGGTGGACCTACTGGTACAGGTGCTGATATATCTGATAACTCAGCTAGATGGGACTATGTAGCTGCACAAGATGCACAGAATTATTTAACAGGAGCACGTACAAATTACGATATATTAACTGTACAAGATACCTCTATCATAACTAATAATTTACATACAGTTACAGCTTTAACTGCTCCTGATTTTACTGCTAATGCTAGAGCTACATTAGTTCTAAGTGATACTCCAGTAGGAGAATATAATGTTTCTATTCAAGGGAATGCTATATCTACTATCACTGCTAATACTTCACAAACTTACGATGGACTATTAACTGCATTAAAGAGCTCACTAGATTCATTAAGTACTACTCATTCTTTAGGTTTAACCGTAACTAAATACGGAACATCTTTAGAAATAACTAGAGCTTCTGCATTTACAATTACTTGTAGTGGAGGTTCAGCTAATAATAAATTAAGTGTACTTCAAGATCAAGTTGATAATGTAGCTCAATTACCATTACAATCAATACATGGTCGTACAGTTAAAATTATAAATACTGCTACAAGTGCAGATACATATTTTGCTAAATTTGTAGCAGAAAATGGTACATCTGGTAGAGGTTACTGGTCAGAAACAATAGACCCTACAAAATCTACAGGGTTAACTGATACAACTATGCCTCATGAATTGATAAATAATTCTACTAATACTTTCACTTTTCAAAAGATATCATGGATTCCTAGAAAAGTAGGAGATGATTTAACTAATTCACACCCTAGCTTTGTGGGTGCTAAAATACAACAAGCATTTTTCCATAACAACAGACTCGGATTCTTATCTAAAGATAATGTATCTATGAGTCAATCACAAGATTTCTACAACTTCTATCATACATCTGCTCAAACAGTTACAGATGCAGACCCAGTAGACTTAAGCTGTTCAACAATTCGACCTGCTGCACTGCATGGCGTTATTCCTACTACACAAGGTTTAGTCCTATTTAGTAAGAATCAACAATTCCTCATGAGTGCTGCTGACGGGATTTTAACACCAACAAGTACTAGCATTAGAAGTATCTCTAATTATGAGATGGATGAAGAAGTAGATCCAGTTGATATGGGAACAAATATCAATTTCATAAGTAAAACTCCAGCTTATACTAGAATATTCGGGATGCTCACACGTGGGCAAGACGAGAACCCTCAAGTATTAGACGTTGGAAGAGTTGTAAATGAGTGGGTTCCAGCTACAATAGATACGTTTATTGCTAGTCCACAAAATCAATTCTTGGCTATGTCTAGTCAATCTGATAGAAAGGTTTATTTTTACCGTACATATAATGATGGTGAAAAGAATTTAGTAGAAGCATGGTTTAATTGGGAATTAATGGGTACAGTTCAAACTATAGCTGTAGACCAAGACGATATGTTTGCTGTTACTAAACAAGGTAATCAGTTCACATTAAGTGTAGCAAGTTTAAGTCAGAGTCCATCTGATGCTATTATTGTTAATAATGATGGTAGTAGAATTAATCCATGTATAGATTTATATACTTCAGCTAGTAATGCAGCTGGTAGTAATAAAGTAGATTATGATTCTACTAATAGATTCTCTAAGTGTTTTATACCTTGGAGTAATGTAACAGATTTAACTCCTGTTATCATAATTAAAGGTACAACTGCAACTGGACAATTCATTGAATCTGGATTCACTACTACACCAACCGTAGTAACAACTGATGGTGATCCTTACTTTAAAGTAGAAGGTAAAGATTTAACAAGTGTAGAAGACGATGTAATAGTTGGATGGAAATATGATTTAGATATTATATTACCTAAGACATATTATAGACAAGATGAAGAGATGAAGCTTACAGATTTTAGTGCATCTTTAACTGTAGCTAGAATGAAGTTTGCTGTCGGATTATCTGGAGTCATGTCCTTTAAATTGAAATCTACAGGCACTAGACAAGGAGAAAAGAAGTATACAGGATATAATTTAGATCCTATATCTCCTACTCAATCTGGTGATTTCAGTTGGGTTGAAGAGGACATCTCATATGTAGATAGAGATCAAATTAAAGTTAGAGTTAATAATAATGTAACTACAGCATTTACTTTTTTAAGTGATACTTCTATTAGATTAAATTCAGTACCTCAACAAGTATTTAATAATACTGGTTCAGGTGGGTCTAGTACATTTACTTGGACTTTTGATAGAATAGATATGAGTAAAATTGTTGTTCAAAAAGAAACAAGTTCAGGCAGTGGTGTCTATACAACACAAACTGTTAATACTGATTACATAATATCAGGTGAAGCTGAAGACAAAACTATTGTATTTATAAATACTAATGGTGTACCCACAGCTGTACCACAGAATGTAAAAGTTAGAATTTATAGTGCAGATGATATAGTTATTTATTTAGATGAATGGTATAATCTTAAAGCAACACAGATAGCTGATACTTATTTAGCTAATGATATAGCAATTAAAGATCAATCAGTATTTTCTATACCGATACATCAAAAAACAGATAACTTCCAATTAAGAGTGTTTAATGACTCCCCATTCCCTGTGTCTTTAAATTCAATGATGTGGGAAGGAAATTATTCACCAAGATTTTATAGGAGGACTTAAATATGACAGCAGTAGATCCTTTAACAGCAGGAGCCTATCTATTTGGTACAGCGCTTGGATTCTTTGGAGCTGGCAAATCAGCTAGTGCAGCTAGAGATCAAGCTGAAGCAGCTAAAGAACAAGCATATAGACAGCTAGATTTTGATAACGAGCGTTATGATATGACTGCTCAGAAGATCAAAGCTGATCATGCTTGGGCTGTAAAAGAGACTAGGTATAAACGGAGAAATGAAGATAGGATAGCAAATTACAAGGATGCTAATAAAGCAGCAAATTATAGGCAGCAGTTAGCTATTAGAAATAGAGAACAAGCTTCGTTAGATGCTCAATATGAAAAATCTGAGGAATTATTCCTTGAACAAGTAGGGTTTAATTTCAGATCTGCTAAATTAGCACAAGAAAGTGAATGGAGAAAATTAGAACAAATAAACTCTGAAGCTGCATTTACTATGCAAGAGCAGCGTTTAAAAAATTTAGTAGAAGAAGGTAAAGTTAGAGCTAGAGGTCAATCAGGTAGATCAGTAAGTAAATCACACCAAGCTATAGCAGCTAACTTTGGTCAACAAGTTGCTGCTTTGAATGAAGGTTTAGAAGGTGGTGCTAGAAATACTAGATCTATGATAGAACAAATAAAACAAGATAGATATTCTGCTAATCTATCAGCTTATGCACAGAGAATGTTAGATCCAGGCGAATTACCAATGCCAGTGGTACCATTCTATACACCTAGAGCAGAATTTTTAGACCCACAACCACTGCAAGATTTCCACTTTGGACCAAGACCTATATTAGGAGGATATCCTTCTGCAAGTGCAGCAGCAGCTCAAGTATGGGGATCAAGTATAAGTGGTATAGCTAGTAATGCAGTTGGTTTTATTAATGCCTTGGATTTATAAGGAAACTCATTCATGACAAACTATAAAATAGGAATATCCGGTTCTCAAGGGAAACGGTTTCAAGGAGCAGGCTTCGGTGATCTTGGCTTACGAGCATATAGAGAACAACAAGATAGAATCATCGCTGCTCTTAAATTACAAAACAAACAAGATCAAGAAAACACTAAAGAGTACATTAGAGATATCAGTAATAATGCTATAAAAGAAGCACAACATAGAAAAGAATTAAAAGCATTAGAAGATGATGTTTTTGATGTATCTATGGATAATACTGAAATAAGAAATAAAAGAGAAATAGAAAGACTTGAAATGAAAGCTAAAGAGGCTGGTAAAGCCTCTGCTTTCTGGTCAGATTTCTCTACAACTTACTCTAAGCAGTATGCACAAGCAGCTGGTCAACTATATCAGACTGCTCAGAATATACAAGCAGATAATCAAATTGAAACTTTAAAAACTGATCATGCTGATGTATATGAGCAGATAGTAGAAGAATCTTCTGTTTTAAATACTCTATGGGGTGTCGATGCTTTAGAAGAGAAGATCAATATTTTACGTGATAAAAACCTTACAGATGAAGAAAGATACTCCGGTATTAAACATGTAGAAGAAATAGAATTACGATTAAATTCAACTGCAAAAGTAAGGCTAGTAAATGAACTTCTTGGAAAGTGGGGTTCAATAGAAGAATCTTTAAAAGCACAAGCAGCAGATAGAGATATACCCTGGAATAGTGATACTATAAATGATTTATATGAATTAAGATCGAAAGAATTACTAAGAAAATTAAATATATCTCCTACTTCTAAAGCAGGTAAAAAATTATTAGATGGTGTCCAAAGTAAATTATACCCTGAATTAGAAAAATTAGTCGCTGCTGATAACCAAAACAGTGATTTAGAAATATCAAAAACATACCAAAAGAATGGTATAGGTTATATCGGAAATCCTGAAGATAAAAATGATTGGATTGTCAATCTCAATAGTCATACAGTACATGTAGATAGATCACATCATGTAGACGAAGATGGTAAAGTTTCAGCACCGCCTTCTAGAAGTAATCTAAATGCTGCACATGATCTTTTAATGCATCAATATGTAAATGCTGGTGCTTTCAAAACAATAGATCAAGCTAGAGAATATTTAATAAATGTTGCTACACCAGATAAAGTTAGAGATGCTGTAGCTCAAACCATGAGTCCTCTGAGTAATTCTAAAAAGTTACCAAAACATGCTTATTGGGGAGGAAGATATGAAGATAAAATTGATAAGCTTGATTTAATATGGACAGAATATAAAGATAAATCGAACAAGGATGCTACTAAAAAATTAGAAACTAACGATACTTCTAATTTACTTGAGTTAACTAAACGTGCAGGACTACCAGAAGGTGATGAGAACAGATTTGATATAACAAATACTGCTCAAGTATCAGAAACTTTACAGCTAAATAGAGGTAATGAAAAAACTACAAAATGGTTATCTGAAAGTCAAGTTTTTAAATTCAATGATAATAAAAATTTTAGAATAATTAGTCAAAATATAGAAGATCTTTATACTGAAGGTAAAGTAGAACAATTACAAAAATACATACAATTTTTCCCTGAAGACTTGCAAAAGAATTGGGAGAATCGTATTCAAAACTTAGCAGAACTGGAAAATGGAAAGATGGGTTCAGCAGCTATAACAAAGTCTGCTGAATCAGCTGTTTCTATGATTATAAAAACAGATATAAATTCTATTGATAAGTATGTTCATCCTACAAGTGCTCAGATAGTTGAAGTTGTTAAGCAAGATTTCCGTAATACATACCAAAGTATATCTGAAGCTGATACAGAAAATAAAAAAGATACCTTTACAAGAATCAATGAGGCTTGGACTGAAGTTCTAGATAAATTAGAAAAAGGAGAAGGACCATATAGAAGAGTAGATGACACAGAAGGTGCAACAACACAGTGGGCTTTATTTACATCTGAAAAAGATGAAACAGGATTATCTAAAAATTATTTAGATGAGCAAGTATTGAATAAACCTGAAGTTGGTATAGAGAATTTTATAAGAAATATAGAAACTAATGAAGGTAAATTCAATGGTGAATCAGTTTTACCACTAGATACTATAGACAACTTAATACACTCTGATCTTCATAACAATAATATAAACTCTATTGATTCCTTTGATCATTTATATGAAAATCAACCTAATTTTGGTAAATCTGGGCAAAAATATAAAACTAGAGAAGCTTTATATAATAAGATTTTTGAAGCTATGGGTCTGAATATAGTTATACCACCAGGAGATTTATCTCATTCAAGAGATATAGTTAAAAACTCTAATATAAATGTATCTAATTATGATCGTTATAGTACAAATAACCAAATGAATATAGCTATTGCTGCGAAACTTTCTGAGTTAAACGGAAGCCCTGTTATATCAAAAACACTAAATCCTAATAGTCCAGAGTACTTTCAGACAAAACAGAATAGACTCTATAACTATAGATACCACGTATAAGTACAATGGAAGAACAATTAAAAGAACGTACTGCCACAGAACAAGCTGATACAACATTTAGTGGTGATACTAGAGTACCAAAAGAAGAGAGTACTATTCCATCAAATAGATTTGAAGGTCAAGGAGGAGCGGGTACTTTTAGTTCTGTTGATCTTTCTGATAAAGTTAATGAAGATCAAATGTGGAAGGAGTATGAGGAATGGAATAACATTGGTAAGTCTCCAACTCCACGTTTAAATTTATTAAAAACTGGTTCTGTTTGGATTAAAGACCCATTACTAACCGAACAGAGAGATAAGGCTAAATACGCATGGTATCTGAAATACTATGGTATGACTCCTGATGACTATACAGAATTAAGAACTAAAAGAAAAGAAAAGTTTAATAACTATTCTTTAGGTGGTTTCAGTGATACTATCAGGAATTTAACTGATATGAGTATGGGAGCTACTACTGATTTTGTCATGGATGCTATAGGAACCTTACCTGGACTAGGTGTTTTAGATAACTATTACGATAAGCGTACTAGGTCTAAGACTGGTTTCATGCAAGGTGCGAGAAAGATGCTATCCGTTGTTGTACCTGCTATACTAAGTGGAGGTAAAGTACAGAAACAACTAGGAAAACTACCAGCTGATATGCCTAAGTATCAGAAAAGATTAATAGCTATGGGAGCTTATAGTGCTCAAGAAGCTGCTGTCATTGGTCTTAGTGATGTCGGTGAAGATGATAATGCATTATCTGCTATATCTGAATTTGCACCGGGTATATTCGGAGAAAAGGGTGTAGTACCTATTCCTAATTGGGCTAAGACTTTAGATAGTGATAGTCCTAGAGTCAGGAAATACAAAAACATGTTTGATACTGCAGGTCTAAGTATACTTGGCACAACTATAGGTGCTTTTATACAGATTAAAGGCGGTAAAAAGACAATGCAGTGGATGGAGCCTCTTGACGATACTGCTGCTACATACAAAAACCAAGCAATTGTTAAAGAAGCTGATATCAATAAACTACTTAAAATACAAGAAATTGATACTCAGTTAGCTTTAGGCAGTGATAATCTATCTAGTAAAGTACAAGCTAGACTGATTGATGAAAGAGAAGCTTTAGTCCAACAATTAGATCAATTAGATGATTTAGATGCTGCATTAGATGCACTAGATAATAGTGCTGATACTGAAAGAAATATCGCTGCTATTAATAAATTACAACAGAATCCTGATCCTACTCAATTTGATGCAGATGTTACTCCTGTATTAGATGAAGCAGGTAATGCTAGGCAATCAGTACCTCCTGGTAATGTAGCCCGTAACATGGCTGATGCAGCTGCTAATAAGACTGGTATATCAAAAGGAGATAATGCACCTATTTTAACTGAAGCTATGAGAGCTAAAGGTTTAATGGTTGGTAGTACTTCTAGAGATGCTATCATGGGTGTTGCTGAGCAAGCTAGAGATACAGGTAGATTCAATGCATTGGTAGATGGATTCAGATTTTCAAATGAGCAGATGAATGAAACTGCTTGGGCTATTTACAAAGATATTGTAAACCCAGAGTTATCAGTTGATGATGTAAAGAATCTATTTGCAGAAAATAAAGATGTTAAGAACTTACTTCTAGGTAGATTTAAAGTTGAGTATATCAACGAAGAGCAAGCTAGAGCAGCAGCTTTTGCTATGAGAGACTTTGCTGATAGATTCTTAGGTAGAAAGGTAGCTGAGTCTTCAGCTAGAGTTATGGATACTCTAGGGAAAGAAATGACTACAATTTCAGAAGCTGTTCAAGATTTACAACCATTCATAGATGATCCTAGAGCAATGGATATTCTTCTTGATAAATGGTTATTCTTGATGGATGAGTACGCTTTAAATAAGTATATCTCTGGATGGAGTTTAAGAAATAAAAACTGGTTCGATCAAGTACCTAATGATAAGCCTATACAAGAAGTTATAGAAACTTTATCTAGTGAATTTAAAACTGCTGAGAATGCTATACATGCTAAAAACTTAAAATTCATGGAAGAGTTAAAGAGATTAGCAGATGAAAATCCTTTAGCTATACGTCCTTTAGTTGATGCATTTGCTCATACAGATGGTGATGTTGATAGTTTAGCTAAGTTATATACTTGGGCTGCTGATCAAGTAACTCCTACTGGAATGCTAAAAAGTCCAAATCCTAAAGAATTAAATTTATTTACTAGATCTGCTTGGGGTGTAATATATAACAATGTATTATCAGGTATATCAGCATTTAGAGCAGGATTAGGTAACACTTCACAACTTATCTTAAAACCTATTACTGGTGTATTAGGTCATGGTATTTGGGGCTTTACTGATGATTTTGAAGGTTTAAAAAGAACCATGTATTATAATGGTGCTGTCTTTGAAACAAATAGAAGAGCACTAACTGATGCATTCAAGATGATGAAAAGAGCAAATGCTGATCCTGAATTTATGACCAAAGCTTATCGTAAGGATTTTGTATTCAAAGAAGATAAAGCTTGGGATATAATGGAGGAGATGAGACCAGTCTGGGAAGCTGATGGTAATGTTGGTAGAGTAATACAATATGACATGGCTAAGACTATGAGAGATATGTCTAAGCATCCAGCTCTAAGGTATGGTATGACAGGCATGGTCTTTACTGATAGATTTGCTCAAGTACATTTAGCTCATTACTTATCTAGAGCAAGAGCATATGATGATGTATTTACTGAATTCGGTTTTGCAGATTGGAAAAAGATTCACAAAGCTGAAAAGATACACTATGATTCAATGTTTGATTCAAATGGTTTAGTTACTGATAAAGCATTGAAGGATATAATTGGTGAAGTATCTTTAAACTTAGATGATGGAATAGCTAATTGGATAAATCAAGGTACTACAGCATATCCTATTAGTAAGTTTATGTTTATGTTCCCACGAACAGGTAGTAACTATGTACGGAATGCAGCGTCTTGGACTCCTCTTACTTTAATACCGGGAATTAATAAATATAGTAAAACTATATATGCTAGAACTGAAGATGATATAGCTAAAGCATTAGCAGAACATGGTATCGACATGGCTACTACTCCTAATGCTAGAGTAATATTTCAAAACTTAAGAGCTGAATATACTGGTAGATTAGCATTTAGTAGTATCTTAACTAAGACTATGTGGGACTATGCTATGGCTGGTAACATCCGAGGCAATGGTCATTATAATAAATCACGTAGACAAAAAGAAAGAGATCAACTAGGGTACCAACATAAAACTATCAATATTGGTGGTAAATGGGTTTCTTTTAAAGGCATACCAGGAGTAGATCCAGTACTTAGTATCTTAGGAGATTTAGCATACTATGCTAGAGACTTAGATCAACCATTTATGGAAGATATAGGTGCTAAGCTTTGGTGGACTATTTCCGCTTCATTCCTTAGTGAAACACCATTACAGAGCATAGAGCCGCTTGTAGCTGCCGCTAATGGAGATTTAACTGGATGGACAAGATTAGCTGCTAACTCAGCTAGAGCTACTATACCTCAATCTGGTGCTTTAGGTGTAGTAAGTAATGCTATTACATCTACACAGAAAGATATTGAAGCTAGTATACCTAAATATGTACAAAATAAAATACCTATAGCTTCTAGTTTCTTACCAGAGCAAATAGATATATGGACTGGCGAACCTCTTAATGATATTCAGAATCCTTACCTTAGAATACTTAATTCATTAAGTCCTGTTAAAATTAGCGGTACTCAAGAGCCTTGGAGGCAGTGGTTACTTACTACTGGATGGGATGGTCTTGGTAGATTAAAGATGGATTCAACTGGATCATATGAATACAGTGAAGTTGAAAGGGAAAAAATATATAAATACATAGGTGAAATGCAGCTTTACAAAAAGCTGATACCTTTAATGAACAATAAAAAATATAAGAAACAAATAGGTTTATTGAGAGATCATAGAGCTAAAGGCAGTGATTTAGATAATGAGTTAATTAAATTAAAGACTCAAAGACTACCTGTATTTAAAAAAATTGACGAAATAATTAGAACTGCTCAAATGTTAGCTGAAAAAAGGCTGCTTAAAGAAAGAGCAGATCTTAGAAATACTATAAAATCTCAACAAATTGTTAATCAACAATTGGACGTTGGTGACGTTCAAGGTGCAGCAAATGTACAGAAAAAAGAATTAGAAACAAGACAACTACTGAACATGCGTAAATAACAACTAAAATGGCTGTTACACAAAACTCATACATAGGTAATGGTTCCACCACCACTTACTCTTTCACATTTCCATATCTTAAGTCAACTGAAATTAAAGCTTCACTTGACGCAACCGTTACTACAGCTTTTACCACCCCAACAGCTACAACGGTACAATTTAATACTGCTCCTGCTAATGGAGTTAAAATCAAAATTTATAGAGAAACAGATTCAGACAGCCTAACAGCTACCTTTTATGCAGGGTCAGCTATTAAGTCTGAGGATTTGAATGATAACTTCACCCAGAACTTATATGCTACCCAAGAAGTTACTGAAAGATACTTAAGTAATCTTGGTGGTAACATGGTAGGAGACTTAACATTAAACGAAGATGTTAATATTGTCTTTGAAGGTGCAACTGATGATGCATATGAGACAACATTAACTGTAGCTGATCCTACTGCAGATAGAACTATCACCTTACCTAATGTAACAGGTACAGTAATAACTACAGGAGATACAGGAACAGTTGCTACAGGAATGATTGCAGCTGATGCAGTTAATGGGACTAAAATAGCAGATGATAGTATCAATTCTGAACACTATGTAGACGGAAGTATTGATACTGCACATATAGCTGATGCACAAATTACTACAGCTAAATTAGGTACGGATTCAGTTACTACTGCTAAAATAACTGATGCAAATGTAACAACTGCTAAAATAGCTGATGCTAACGTAACAACTGCTAAGATAGCAGCTGATGCTATAACTGGTGCTAAGATTGCAGATGATCAAATTGACTCTGAACATTATGTTGATGGAAGTATAGATCATGCACATCTTTCTAATGATTGTATAGACGGAGATAATATACAAGATGATGTAGTTAACTCAGAACATATTGCAGCAGGTGCTTTAGATAATGAACATTATGCAGCAGGTTCAATAACTTCAGATAAATTAACTGGAGCAGCAGTTGTTACTAATAGTGAACAATCAGCTGCAAGTGTAAATGATACATCATTCTTTACTACTTCAGCATCTGATGCTAGATATTTCAATATAAGTAGTGGAGATACAATTAAAGATGGTGATACATTCCCTGATAATGACACAACAATAGCTACAACTGCTGCTATCAATGACAGGATTATTGACCTAGTAGATGACGTAGGTGGCTTTGTACCAATAGCAAATGAAACATCTTTTCCCACTGCTAACCCTGACGTTAATAATGGTGCAGGTACTCTTGTTAGTATCAAGGCTCTCGCTAGTAACCTTACCTCAAATGGGTCTGGAGTGGCAACGATTGCTAACGGTGCAGGTTCTGGTAATACAGTAACTATCAACGGACTAGCTAATAGCACAACTTATGCTGCTACCTTTGGAATGATTGTAGAGACAACATCTACATTACATACTTATACATTCCATAGACAAGTACCTAAAGCAACAGAAGTAACAACAGTTGCTGGTTCTATTACTAATGTTAATAATGTTGGTAATTCTATCTCTAATGTTAATACAGTTGCAGGTAATCTTACCAACATCAATACAGTTGCAGGTAATAATACAAATGTTACTAATGTTGGTGGTTCTATATCTAATGTTAATACAGTAGCTACTAATATAAGTAGCGTTAATAATTTTAATGATCTATATCAAATAGCTTCTTCAGCTCCATCTACTGATGGTGGCAGTAATTCACTAGCTGCTGGAGATCTATACTTTAATACATCTGCTAATGAATTAAAAGTATATAATGGTAGTGCTTGGCAAGGTGGTGTAACAGCTACAGGCAACTTAGTTGCTAAGTCTGGAGATACCCTAACTGGTAATTTGGTACTAGATAATGCAAAGGAGGTACGTCTATCTGAGACAGATGCTAACGGTAGTCACTATTTAGGATTTAAAGCTCCTGATTCAGTAACTGCAAATGTTACACTTACTCTTCCAGATGGTGCTGGCTCTAACGGTCAATACTTAAAAACAAATGGTAGTGGCACATTAAGTTGGGGTACTATTAGCAGTACGCCTGAAGGCACAGCAGTATTATCTACTGGTGAATCTGGTGGTACTAAATTCTTAAGAGAAGATGGAGACAATAGTTGCTCATGGCAAACTATTCCAGTACCAACTACAATTACAGTTGCAGATGAATCTACAGATACTTCTTGCAATGTCTTGTTTACAACTGCTGCTACAGGTGATTTAGCACCTAAAACTGGTACTAATCTTACCTTTAATTCTAATACAGGTATACTTACAGCTACAGGATTTGCTGGTGATATAACTGGTAATGTGACTGGTAATACATCAGGTTCTTCAGGATCTTGTACAGGAAACGCTGCAACAGCGACTACAGCAGCAGCTTGTTCTGGTAACTCAGCTACAGCAACTACAGCTACTAATGCTTCAGGCTTAACAGGTTCACCAAATATCACTGTTGGGACAATTGGTTGTGGTACTATTACTGGTACATCAACAATATCAGATTCAAAGGGTGATGTAAGAAAAATAATTCAAAATACTCAAAGTACATATTCATTAGTTGCTGCTGATGCTGGTAAACATATACTAGCTTCAGGTACTATTACTGTACCTAATTCAACTTTTGCAGCAGGTGATGCTGTGACAATTGTAAATAATACTTCTGGGAATTTAACTATTACTGCTTCTATAGGTACTCTTTATAATACTGCTGATGCAGCAACAGGGAATAGAACATTAGCTGCTAGAGGTATGGCAACTATATTATTTACAAGTTCAACTGTCGGTTACATTTCAGGTGCGGGGTTAAGTTAATGCCTACTCAACAGATTTTATTAGGTGCTGGTGGCGAAAGTATTACTGGAGGCCAAACAACAGCTCTTGGAGGCAGAGATGCTTACATTGGAAGCACAGGTGCTTTGACACCATCTTGTACTAATAGCGGAACTGGTTCGCCAACAATTGCTATGGGCACAAAGGGTGGTAGTGCAGGCAATGGTTATAATAATATTTATAGTTGGGTTTGCCCATCTGATGTCAACTACATTACAGTTTGCTGTCTAGGTGCAGGAGGCGGTGGTGGCGGTGGTAAAATACTTGATTACTACGTTCCTTATGTTGGTGATATTTATCATCAATACACTGGAGGCGGCGGCGGTGGCGGCGGTTTAGTCTACATTAATGGTCTTGCCGTAACACCGGGAACTACTTATTACCTTGCGGTAGGTTGGGGAGCGACTACGGTAGCTGGTGATAATCAAGGTTATATAGGTGGCCCCAGTTGGTTTGGAACTGGTTATACAGGAGGTAGCGGTGGCGCTCATTATAGCCCTACAGGTAGCTATATTTACGCTAATTCTGGGCAAGGTGGTAGATACTCTAGTAATCGAGCCACTGGTGGTGCATCTAGTGCCACTACTTGGACTGCGTCAGCTACTCGTTCTGGTGGCAACGGTGGTTATGCTTATAACAGCAGTTCAGGCGAACTTGGCGGTGGTGGCGGCGGCGGTGCCGCTGGCTATTCAGGAAATGGTGGAGATGGATCGTCTTATCAATCTGGATCAAGTTATACGAATGCTACAGCAGGATCTGGAGGCGGTGCTGGAGGCGGCGGTGGTTGGTGGCAGCAGCCTACTGGTGGTGGTGGTATTGGTTACTTAGGTGAAGGCTCTAGCGGTGCAGCAGGAGTCCGAACTCTTTCTGGTACTGTTTCTAGTCATCCTAATTTTTTAAGTAGTGAATTTGGTCAGGCTGGCTCTGGAGGTACAATAGGAGTTGAATATAATAATTCAGGTACAAATTTTGACTATAATACAAAAACTACTGCGGGTATTTACGGTGGAGGCGGTCGCGGTAATGATGGTCGTGCTAATCCCGGCCCCGGCTCTCCGGGTTTTGTAAGGATTCTCTGGGATAGTGATAACCAAGGTACCCATCGTGCCTATCCTTCTACTAATACTGGTAACATGACTTAATTATGGAATATTTAAATACAAAAACAAATGAGTTTTACAGCTTTTCTGAATTAAAAGTGAAGTTTGATGATTTACGTGTAGCTAATTTTACGAATAATTTTACAGTAAAAGATTGGAATCCTGATTTTGCACAAATAATACATACACAAATGCCATGTGCAGGAAATCATGAAAAAGTTATACGTGATGGTAATACTTTAAAAGAAGGTGTTTATTACCAAAAATGGAAACTTGTAGAAATGACAAATGAAGAAAAAAAAGAAGCTGATAAATTAGCAGAGATACACCAAAGACAAGCAAGAGATTCTTTGTTATATGATTCAGATTGGAGTCAACTACCTGATTGTCCTTTAACAAAGGAAAAAGTTATAGAATTTAGAGAGTATAGAAAATACTTAAGAGATTTACCAACTAAAAACGGTTGGCCCTATACTCATCAAATTCCCGGTACTCCTATAATCTCAGAAGTTTAATATGGCTAATTTTACTCATTTATTCGATTTAACAGAAACACAAAGTACAACTATTGAAAATCTTATTAAAGAAGAACCTGAGTCGGCTTGGATTGTTGAAACTTATAGACAAGATAACTTAAAAGTCCACCAAGAAACAGGGTCTATCATATTAAAATTGCAGAATAGAAATGAAAAAAATCCAATAGCAATTGAAAATACAGAATTAATTTCTAAATATTCAATACTAAATGAGTTATATGCTAAGGCAGCAGAAATATATAAGTTTAGTAAATATATTGTTCCAACATCTTTATTTGTAAAACTACCAGCAGGTAAACAAGTTTATAAGCATAAAGATTCGTTTGAAATTTTTAAATATATTAATAGGATTCACGTCCCAATAGTTACAGATTCAGAGTGTTTATTTACAATTGGAGAAGAAACTAAATCAATAGAAAAAGGAAAGGCAACTCAAATAGATAATATGGCGTGGCATAGTGTTGAAAACAAATCTAGTACAGATAGAGTGCATTTAATATTTGACATTAAAGCTGATTTATCATGACTCGTATTGTAGTTACCTCAGTTATAAAAGCTGGTGCTACATGGTTTAGATTTTTAATGTATGGGGCTGAAAGAGGTATACCAACTAATTCTTTAGATGTTGAAAAGTTTTATCCTTATGATAATAAAGATAACTATATTTGGCCTGATATTGATAAAAGATTATTTGTAAAAAGCCATGCTATTTATTGCAGAGATATTCCAATCATAAAAGATAATGATGGAGTCATCCTTATCTATAGAAATCCTTTTGATATAATGTTTTCGCGGTTAAGTCATCAAAGAATAAATGGACAATTAATTTATAAGCCTCATAATGTTAAGAGTCATATTTCACCTTGGATAGAAAGAAATTACTATATAGATCATTATAATTCTTGGAAAGATAGAGTTAAACTAATGATTAAGTATGAGGATATGGTTAAAGATGTTCGTGGAACTTTAAATAAAGTTAACGATACTATGAATTTTAATTGGTCTTCTAAAGATATAGATAATGCAATTAAAGCAGGTAATAAAGAATACATGCAAAACATAGAAGAACATGAAATAAAAAATAGAATTGATGGCATGTTTTACGAATTAAAAAAAGCTGATCCTTTTATAAATAGAGGTGAAAGATTTGTAGGAGGTCGTAGAAGAAAAGAAGATTTAGAAGTCTTTTTGAAATACTATCAAGATGATTTTTTACAAAAATACTCTACGATTGCAGAAGAACTTGGATATGATTTACATAGTATTATTGATAAATGGAAGAAAATATATTCCCTTCTATAACTCTACCTGATGCTTTAACCATTCCAAATGCTGTAGATATACCTACACCTACCTTAGAACAGCCTACAGCAGAGTTACCTACCTTTCCTACCATTGTAGTAGCTCCAGCTGTATTAGCACCTCCTGTAGGTGTCCCTACGGTAGAGATGGAACAGTTGATGGAAGAGGAGCTGCAGCGTAAACAAGAAGGTAAACCACCTAAACCTAAACAAGAAGCTGCTGAAGTTAGACGTGTAGATATACCATTCACTGACCTTACGTTTCCAGTTCCCAAAGAAGAAATACTCGTGACTGCAGGAACTACAGCGTCAGTGAGTGTCATAGCTACCCTTACTGTAACTTCATTGTTTAAGCAAACTGTAAAAGTAATGAAACCTATCATTATGCAGATTGCTAAACGGATACAGAAAAAATTTAATGGAAACACCGCAGGAAAAACCGAAGAATCTCCTGAGTAAATTAAAAGAAGGTATTGATGATAAAGAAGAGCAAATTCAAATACTGGGTACATTCGTCAGACTTGGCGTAGTAGTATGGTCAGGATTTATAATTACTCTTAATTATGTAGAGATACCTATGGTTAAGAAATCAGGTAACTCAGATATCACGTTCGTTGCCAGTGTCTTTACGGGAGCACTTGCAACTTTTGGCTTGACCACTGGTAATAAGAATGGTGGTAAAAATAATCCTGTAAATTGTCCTATGGTTAAAAAGAAAGAAGACGTATGAAAAAGTATTTACTAGCTCTATTATTGTTAGTTCCGACTTCAGTTAGAGCAAATACTGTAACACCCGCCTTCACCCAAGGTAGTATGAATAGTACTACAAACTCTACTCAAAATATAGTAGAAACAATTCAAACAAACGTATATGGAGGAGATTATTCCAGTTGGACTGGACACAATATCACGCCTTCAGGACATATAAACGCTGTTGGAACAACCTTCGATATAACAACCCCTGGTACAAACTTTCAGCTAGAAATAGTAACGAGACCAGCAGGAATAATCGAAGTAACCGATATAAGTCGAACAATAGATACAGTATCTACAACTACTTCCTTGTCGGTCTTCTCTCAATAGGAGTACCAGTAAGAGCTGAAGTAGGAGAGGGTAATACTGTTTTAAACCCTCAAACATCTGCAGCTGCAACAGGGAATGTAACTAATCAAGCTGTGCAATTCCAGAATAACTCTGGAGTTTCACGGCAACAATATGGAGGAGGAGTGGTTTGTAACGGTCCTGTTATGAGCCTTTCTCCTTATTACTTAGGAACAGAAGGCAGACCATATGATCCAGAGTCATATAGTATGACACAGAACTGGGGAGTACAGATGTCTTTTATGGTTCCTTTAGATGGTAGATCCGTAGAAATATGCAAGGCAATTGCTGACAAACAATTAGAGAAATTACGTCTTGATTATGAATTAGTTCGTATAGACAATTGTACGAGATTTATGCAAAGAGGTTTCACTATAAAACCTGGAACAGACTTTGCAATACTTTGTAATGATGTAGTACCTATTGCTGTTTTATCAGCACAAGATAAGGAAAAACAACCTAATAAAAAGAAAAAATGAGTTCATTTACAAATAAGAATGGGAATGCACAAGCATCCTTAGACGGTCCTAATGACCTGACACCTAAAGTTAAAACTTCTTATATCATACAAAAAGAAGCTGCCGAAGCAGCTGCAAAAGAAAAAGAATCCACTAAATCTGAAGAATAATGATCCTAATTATCAAGCCCATCCTTTTCGCCTTCTTGAAATCAGATGCCGTAAAGAACCTAGTAATCGATTTACTAACAGCTTATGTAGCTAGAACTGATAACAAATTAGATGACCAAGCATTAGAAATTGTTAAAAAGAAACTATTAGTATAATGGCTAATAAAATTGTACCGGGTCCAAAAGATGATCACTATGGTGAACCTAAAGGTACTAAATTTGAAAAGCTTTACCTAAAGAAAAAAGGTTGGGCTAATAAATTGAATAAAGAATTTAAAAAAGGTTATGGCTAAAGCCAAAGAAGAAAAGTTTAATGAACTTCATAACCTCGTCACTGAAGAATTCCTAAAGAGAGTTCGTAGTGGCGAGGCTACTACCCAAGATTTAAAAGCAGCGTGTGATTGGTTAAAGACTAATGATATCACTGGTATAGCCTATGAGGGTACACCATTAGATAAGTTAGCTTCTATCATACCTAAAGTAGACCCAGAACTCGTACAACATAGACTCTATGGCAGAACTAGGCAAAACAGCTAGGCATTATCGGAAGAATGCCAAATCAAGAGCTAAACACGTTAAAGACAATAGTCCGGGTGGTAAATACGCTCATTCTAACGAATATAAGAGAGCACACGGAAAAGCTAGAGCAAGCTTAAAGATAAGATCAAAGAATGTCGATGCCTCTAAACAACCTGACGGTTCGTTTAAAGCTGAGAGTCGTAAGACTAACCGAGGCAGAGGTGGTGCTAAGAGGAAGTAATTATGCCTTTATATAATAGACTTATTGAAAAAGGTAAAGAAGAAGATGAAAATCCGGGTACAGCACTTAATAAACTTAAAGAAGTAGGATCTACTGCTGCAAGTTTAGTAGGGATAGATCCAG
>VTLG01014105.1_pt1 | contig 21437 bp, 29 predicted proteins | sample 4694571 | NCBI WGS metagenome assembly VTLG01 (sample SAMN12604809, study PRJNA352737) | marine metagenome | biome: ENVO:00000447; feature: ENVO:00000209|ENVO:00000569|ENVO:01000036; material: ENVO:00002151; isolation source: viral sequences binned using virsorter ... | reverse complement strand
GCGGGGAACCAATGTGGATGAGGCCGATTTGTTGCTGGTCACTAATTCGGGTGACGGCTCCATAGCTGTATTTTCTATATTGAGATCTCAAAATGTTATAGCCCCCTCACTCTTTACAACCGAGGGGACTTTTCTGGAATGTGCTGTCGAAGATGCAGATACTCCGGTGATCTATACAGTTGTAAAACGCACAATCCCTAACGAGTCTACTTGCACTATCACGGTCACAGATTTCGGCAATATAGCTGTAGGTTCCACTATTGTGTTGAAAACAAGTTCGGGAACTTCAGTTACTTTTACTAGTGCGGGTTCGGCGGGTACGAGCCAATGGCAAAGTGTAACGAGCAACAATCAGACAGCCACCAATTTAGCCGCCGCCATTAACGGCCATGCCTCCTTTTCAGCTAGTGCATCAACCAATGTAGTGACAGTAACCCGTGCCGCAATTGGCAAAGAAAATTTGACCGTGACCAGTTCCGACACCACGAGGTTAGCGGCCACTGATTTTACAAACACAGAAGTGTACTATGTGGAAACTTTCAGTTCAGATTTTACAACTGATGCGGCAGTGCAGTTCACATCAACTGCGGCAAACTTGCCGGGAAGTACTACAGTAAATAGCGGTATAAACCACCTAGAAGATTTCCCTGTGGAAGTTATCGCAGATGATGCGGTTCTAACTTCAGCGACAGTCGCATCTAACGCCATAACTACAGACAGGACAGCGGATACCTATTTGGAGATTGGTCTGGAGTACCCCACGTTTACAGACACTTTAGCGGGAGGTGCTACCAAGTCCACGCCATTGGTACGAACCATGCCAGTTGAGACACGGTTACCCAGTGGCCCGATATTGGGGAATAAAAAACGCATAGTTAAGGCAAGTGTTATTTTAGACAACACCCAGTCTATTGCACTTAACGGCGTGGAGGTTCCCTTCCGTCAACTGGATGTAACTGCACTGGATAGTGGAATAGCCAAGTTCACAGGAACTAAACAAATAGGGCCGTTTTTAGGTTATGACTTTAAAGGACAAATTGAGGTAACCCAGCCAGAACCTCTGTTTATGACAATGCTGGCATTAGATTATAGAGTAAGTGTGGCGACAGATTAATGAGTGGTGGAATAGCATTAGCTTTTAGTATTGCTTCGGCGGCATCCAGTTTAATGAAGGGTCAAGCCGAGGCATCGCAATTGATGTTTCAGGCGGCTTCGCTGGAGAGCCAGTCGAAGTTTACCCGTTTCCGGGCAAAACAGGAATCACTCAAGCACAGGAAAGAGGCGAACAATCAGTTGGAACGAATACTGATGCAGATGGCATCAATCAACGCCGCCGCCGGAGCAGGGAATATGGATCCATTTTCTGGAAATGCTTTTGGCTTGAAAATCCGTGCGCTCTCCGTTGGCGGCAGTAATTTTGCTATGGCAAAAGGGAATGAAGATATTGTAAGGCTAATGGGAGAAGCCCAGGCCAATATTCAATCATGGCAAGCGGGTATGGCAAGGAAGGCCGCTGGTACAGCCGTTAAGCGTGGAATGATGGGGGCAGTATTCTCCCTGGCAAAAGGTGGTTACAATTATTACAACACCGCGATTCCTTCAGTTGGAGGCGGTAGTAGCAATCTTTTTGTTAACAACTCCGTATTAAACCCTGGAAACTCTTTTGGGGTAGGGGACAATAATTTTAGTACCTCATTGGGTGGATATTTAAAATAATGGCTAGACAGTATTTACCACGAGCAAATTTGATACAAGGCGGGACAGTGCCAGTTTCGGCTCCCGGTGTATCACTGCCTATGCAGAATCCGGCCTTGCAACAGGAAGCGGCTTTTTACACTACATTAAGCGAGAGGCTGGATCAGTTTTCTACTTTGGCTTTTAAAAAGGCGGGAGAAAAAGCAGAAGCCGCCGGGCTACAGTTCGGAGCTAAAAATGCCCCCACATTGGAACAGGTAGAGCTTGCCCAAAAAACAGGCCAGCCAGTAGAGGTGGACGTAGGAGATCCAGGCGGGAACATATTCGAGAAAGCGGCTTACAAGGGCAGTATGGCCGTTGTCGAAGATAACTTTGAAATTGCCGCAAGACGGGCATTGACCGAGGTTTTTGCCAAAGCTACCCAAGATCCGAACATGACACCTAGCGAACTTACAGAAGAACTAGACAGAACGGTAAATGAATATTCTTTGGCGATGAAGAACATCTCAGGAAGCAGTGGCGCAAAGGTAAGGGCGGCTTTGGGGATTGTCGCTAACTCTCAAGTCGTCCAATTCTCACGAGAGTATATGAGGAAACAGGCAAAGGAATTAAGTAGCAAAGCATTATTAAATGCTAAAGATGTTACAGCAGATTCCATAGGCGAAATTTTTGGTCACATTGAAAGTGATAAAACAGGCGTTTTATTAAAAGACAAGTTAGAGAAAGCTGAAAAAAGAATAAGAGATACTATGGCTCAAGGGGGCCACAAAGAAGATGCAATCCAGCGAGTTATAAGAGAACACAGAAAACAAATAAGTCAGGCTAAGTCTGACGCAATAAGAGCTTGGACAATTGATGGTAGGTTTGCCGGGAACCCAACCAAAGCAATTATTCAAATGAGGCTTTTGGAAAAAAATAAGCCAAATGCTGTGCCGGGGTATATTAAAGATATATGGGCTACTATGGGGCCACAGCAAAAATTAAAAGCAATGGATGATCTCCGACAAGAAGTTAGTTCACAAAACCAAACTCGCCGTATAAATGAGGGTATTGAAACTGAACAAAATAATAGAATTAAGGCGCAAGCAAATTCAGATTTTACTTCAGCACTGAGTAGCGATGACAGGGTTAAAATGCAAAAAGCCATCGACTTGATGATGACTGTAGACCCAGTGGAAGCTAGAAAATTAGAAAAAATATTGGACACCGATGCGGGTGTAATTACAGACAATCAAGGCGACTTGCAAAAACTTGATACTCTTTTAAGTGCTAACGCATTGACTCTTAGCGACATAGATGCATCCAACTTAACTAGAAAAACTAAAGGCCAGTATATTACAAAAATAGTAGTTCAAAGAGACAGGCTGGTAGCTCAGGCAACCGAGTTTGCAAGGGGGACATTCCAGCCTGATTTTGATGACCCAAATCCTAGTGACACACAAAAAGAAGAAAACAACAAGTTTAAAAGAGTAAAACTTAAATTGCTTGAAAAGCGTTTGGAATACGATGCAAGTGTTAGGGACGCTATAAAAAACAGCACTACTCCACCCAGCAAACCTTTTGATGCTATGAAAGTTGTTAAAGATGAAATAGAAGAAGTTGAGAAAGAAGTATTAAAAAGCAAGAAAAGAAAAACTATGAAAAGATTAAATAGTTTTTATAGAAGGAATAATGTCCCTAGTAATTTTACGCAAGATAAAGATGGGCTTAGGAAATATATAGAATCACTGCCAAGTGGGTCTTTTAAAAGACAGCCCGCACAAAACATATTAGATAAATTAATTGATTTGGATGCACAGTGAATAAAACTTTTGACAACATTATACGCCAGCGTTCAGAGATGATGGAGTTATATGACCCGGCTGAAATCAGAGCGACAGCAGAGGGCTACGAGTTTGTTGACTTGTTGCTTGAGGACGCAGAAGTAGAGCAAGCTACCCAGGAATTAAATGCTGATGCAGAGCCTGGTGTTGTTGAAGATTTTGTAAACCACTTAAGTACAGTCGCAACAACGATAGGCGATCTGCCTAACATGGCAATCAGGGGTATCTTACACGCTGGTGGTGAAGCGGCATATTCGGCTGGTATCATTGATAAGGGCCAGGCTGACGTTTGGCGTAAGATGCTCAAGGACTCCAGCAAGATAGCATCGGGTGAAGGTGTCCCCCAATTGGCAGAACAGCTTGGCACAGGGCTGTCCCAGTTTGGTGCGGGGATGTTCGGGCCGTTTAAGGTTCTGAAGGCTATGGGATTTTCTCGTCCGATTGCGGCAATAATATCGGAAGGCATATCCGGGGCGTTTGCATTTAACCCCGATGATCCAAACCTTGGTAATTTTATAAATAGTTTTGAGGGTAGGCCGGAGTGGCTGGGAGCGATGGCCGATTTTATTGAAACTAATCCAGATGATTCAGAAGCAGAGAACAGGTTCCGTAATGTGATCCAGGATGTTGTGCCGTCAGCGGCAATCGAGGCGATTGTTGCGAGTACGAGGGCAATTCGGGGCATGGATGCGGATACATTAATCAAAGCGGGAGAAAAAGCAGAAGCAAACCTAGCTTCTCGAATGTCCGGGGCAACTCTGAGTGCTAATCCTGTTGGTGCTATAGGGGATGTTGCTGTTGCCGGGGCTGGCAAGGTGGCACAGAAACTTAAAAGTACAGCTAATAAAACAGGGGTTAATGTTGCTGATGATGGGACGTTAACTTTTAATGGCAAACAAATAGAAGAATGGACACCAACAGATTTTAAAAACGCTGGCAAGGAAATGGGTATTAAACGTCTAGGCCCAGGCAGTAAACCACAAGAATTTAAACTAACAGATGGAACACCATTTAACATTCCAGGAGGCTTAAAAGGAAAATTTACATATTATGATATGTTGCAAATGAAAGCAGACGGCATTGACGCTAGTAAGATCCCAGAAAAACTTCACGTTGAAATACAAAAGAAAATGAGTCGCAGTTTATCAATGGATAAATTGTCTGATGAACAAGTTTGGGCTGGACTAGTTTTTGGTATGACCTCGCCAAATAATCCTCTATTTCCTAATCAGTTAGCTATGAGCCGCTTGCGGGGTAAAGATGCGATTGACGAACTTGCAAACAGCATTACTTGGAAGTTTGGTGATGATGTAGACCCCGCTGTGCGAGAAGCCGCTGATAAAGAAATTGCCGCTAAATTTAATTTAAATGCCGGGGACAAAGGGGGGTTAGGCGTTAGAGGAACTGCAAATTATACCCGTGTTGCAGAGATGGCTCAGATGTTTAAAGAAAACCCAAAGTTTTTTAGGCGCAAAAAAAATGAGGTTTGGCAAGATTTTGCAGAACGTATATTCTCTCAAATAGCTGGTTTAAGTTCTAAAACAGGTACATTTGGGGTTGTCTTTCAAGACCCATTAGTTGCAGGTATATCTGCAATAGATCGGCATATGGCTCGATTGTTTCAAGATAAAATATTGTCTAAACCGAAAGACCGAATAGCCTGGCAAAAACGTGCAATAGATTTATTTAATGAGCGAAATAAAGGGAAGGGAATACCTGAAGCAAAGACAATGCATGATTTAAGTGACGGCCATATTGGTGAGTTAATTTTGTCGGAAGTTGGTAAGACATCAAGTCCAAAATTTAGATTAGCAAGTGGCGAGATTAATCCAAAATTACCTGAAAAATTTAGAGAAACAGATTGGATCAAAGAGCCAAAACAAGTTGAAATGATGGGCGCACAATACAAAGCGGCACTCCAAGCAAATCAAGTAGAGGCAATGAAGCATGGATTGGGAATATTTTCTTCTCAATGGATGCTGTGGGATAAAATAAGGCGCAGATTAGAGCCCCATGAAAATATGTTCCCAGGTTTAGAAAAGATGCCCCGCCCATCAGTAGAGCAAGCTAGGAAAGCAAATGTTGTTCATAAAGAAAGTGGACATAAAGATAATACAAAAGAACTTGTTGATGGTGAGCAAAAACTTAAACCAACAAAACCAATAAGAAACCCATCTGGCATGGCATACTTTTCGTTACCACTAGCCTTCTTTGCATTGCAAGGGGAGGAAAAATAATGTGCCACCTACTCTCAAGGACAAACGCCCGAAGGAGTAGTCCTATCTCGCCTTCCAACCATCCTCGGCGACACTGTCGAATTATAGCAAAAGATAATACAAATGGCAACTGACCCTACTCAAGAATTACCACTAGACCAACCTGATCCACAGTCATTAACCGCTGTGCCTATTGAGGAGGCTGTGCCTCTAATAGAGCCAGAAGAACAAGCTACAACAGAGGGTGAGGAAGTAGCTGTTTTAGGATCTATTAGTCGTTTAAGTAATGCGTTAAAAATGTCAGATGACACTGTTACACCCAAACAGGATGTGCCTCCGTCAGAAATAATTGGGGGCCAGATAGTAATTAACCCGGCTGATGAGGCAACGGCTACACGTTTTCGGGATTTATTAAATATTGCTCCGGGTGCAGAAATAAAAATACCTATGCCAAATCTCAAGAATATGAATATGGAAGACGCTCACAAGCAATATGTCGAGACATTGCATAGAATTTGGCAAGATGACATCCAGGTGCAAAGAAGGCACTCAAGGTCTATGGATCAGATTATTGAAGATGCACAATCTATAGGATGGGATGAAGCCGCAATTGAATTGTTGTCTGTTAAAAAAGGAACAGCATTTAATGATGTGCAACTGGCTAGGGCAATATGGGTGCGTTTAAATGCAATGAACCATTTAGATTTGTTAATTCGTGAGGGACGAGATGACGAATTGTTGCAGTTCTTACCAATGGCCGGGGCAATTGAAATACAAACGACTGGCGCACTGGCAGAGGCGGGGCGAACTTTGGCTGTTGCTTCTCATGCCGGAAGAATTGGAGCTTTAGATACAAGTAGGATATCAAGTATTCCTGAGATGTTAAAACGATATGGCGGCACACCTGATGACTTAGATAACTTTAAAGCCGCATACATGGCTCTACCTGTCGAAGGAGGATCACGAGCTAGATACATGAAAACTATTTGGCAGAAGGGTCTCGATGTGTGGGCTGAGGCTTTTATCAATTCTTTGTTATCCAGCCCTGTTACACACGCTGTTAATATTCTGAGTAATAAAGTTTTTGGGGCTATACAAATCCCAGAGAGAGCGTTGGCGGGAGCAATTGGAAGTATAAGAACAAATATTTTTGGCGGTCTCGGTGGCAGTGAACGAGTTTATATGTCTGAGGCTTGGGCGCAGTTAAGAAGTTTAGGCAGAGGATTGCACATAGCTTCCAAGGCGGCGTATAAAGCTGGCCGACATGAAGAGGGAACTTTCGGCAAAGGCTCCAGTAAAGTTGACACTCGCCAGGATAAAGCAATTTCCTCTGGCTATTTGGGACTTAATCCAAAGTCAAGTTTAGGAAGGACAATTGACGCAATGGGTATTGCAGTCAGAGCGTTAGGCTCAAGAATGCTATTGGTAGAGGATGAGTTTGCCAAGGGCGTGGCGTATCGTATGGAACTGGAGGCATTGGCAGATCGCCGGATGCATCGAATAATTGAAGAAGGCGGGACAGAAGAACAAGCAGTTTTAGAGGGGGCCAGGATCTTGTCGGGTCAGGATGCTGTTGCTGTTAAGGGTGCAGAGGATTTTGCGGTTAGAACAACTTTCCAAGGCGATCTGGGAAAAATTGGTAAATATGTACAAGGCGCATTTTCTCACCCGTTAACGAAAGTTATCGTGCCTTTTTTTAAAACACCAACAAACATAGTCCGGGAAACAATGGCGAGGTCTCCCCTTGCCTGGTTGCCTGGTACTGGATTTTGGACAGATATAAAAGCGGGAGGGGCATCGGCTGATTTGGCAATGTCCAAGTTTATGCTTGGTTCGGGAGCCTTTAGTTTAACAGCTATGATAGCAACCGGGGAAATGGTAGACGGAATTAGAATTACAGGAAAAGGCCCAGAAGATCCTGAAGCTAGAAAGGCTTGGAGAAGAAGCGGGATGCAAGAATATTCAATAGCTTTTCAAGGGGCTGATGGTAAGTGGACAAGTTGGCAATATGGTCGGCTTGCACCTATAGCGGGTATATTAGCTATGGCCGCAGACTATGCCCATTACTCTCAATATGAGGATGATGATGGCAAGCTGGAGCAATTATTTATGGCCGCTGGGCTTGGTATGTTTGAACAGCTAAATCAACTGCCAATGCTTCAAGGTGTTTTTGAAATGGCAGAATTGGCTGGCTCTGAATATGAAACTGGTGATGATAAAGCAAAGCGTTTTGCTGAACTTATGATTAAAAAGTTTGGCGGTGCTATAATGACATCTGTACCGTTAGCACCCACAGGCAGTTTGTCGGCAACTGTAGAAAGAGTATTTGATTCTGACGCTACCAATGTGAAGCCTACAACTGAACAGACAGAAAACGAATACTATGTTGGTTCTGTTGCTAGGGGATGGTATGAGGCATTAAATCGTGCAAAGTCCCGAATACCTTTTTTCAATTCAGATTTGCCACCTAAATTAAATCTTTGGGGTGAAACAATGAAGCAGTGCCAAAATGGGGCATGGTGTTTTATTTCTCCCATACGAGTAATAGAAAGCAAATATTCGCCTGTCGATGAAGAAATGGTAAGATTAGGGCTAGGTTTAAGAATGCCTCGCAGAACACAAAGGGGCATTGAATTAACCAGCGATCAATACAACCAGATGATTATAGATATAAATTTGTACGGCGAAGAGTCTATGATGGATGAAATGATGGAAATGATTGATTCTGATGTTTACCAGGAAAGTGGTATTGGCGAGAAATTAGAGCTTTTAAGAAATATTATGGGATTTCGCAAAGACAAAGTTTTAGATGAAATGTTTTCTCAAGACTCAATATTGGGTATGAAAAAGGAATACCGAGAAACGTCAATTGAGGAAAGCGGAGTAGCACCACCACAATAGTAGATTTTTTTTTCAAACTAGTGTAAACAGACTAATGGAGAGTGATAGGGAAAAGACATGGCGATTACAGTAAATGCAGTAACGAGGAGAAAACAATACACCAGTAGCGGAAGCCTGGGGCCGTATGCGTTTTCTTTTAAGATACTAGAAGCCACCTCCCTTGCCGTATATGTAGGCAGTACAAAAAAGACTGTTACTACACATTACACCACAGCCTACAATTCAGACGGCACGGGGTCTGTTACATTTACATCGGGCAATGCTCCGGCAAGTGGGGCAATAGTTACCCTGGAGTCAGCACAGCCCATCGAGCGAACTTCTGACTATACCACTGGTGGCGATTTTAAAGCGGCCAGTATTAATGACGATTTAGACAGGCTGGCTATTAATGACCAGCAATTAGAAACCAATCTCACACTTAATGTACAACTTGCTTCAACAGCAAACCGGGACACTTCATCTAGTGGGGTTGGCCCTTTACATTTTCCCTATGCAGACACAGCCTCTGACCAGGCAAACAAAAGTATCATATACGATTCGGACGGAACTGCTTTAACCACTGGCCCAACTGCAAGCGAGATTTCCGGGGCGGCAACCCAAGCGACTAATGCCGCTTCAAGTGCATCCACAGCGGCAACCTCGGCAACCACTAGCACCAACTATGCTACCAAGGTTAATGGGGCAATCACGGGAACTGACTTCAGTTCTAAAGCATGGGCAGTAGGGGGCACTAACGTCACGGATACTGCCGGACGAGGAGCGGCCAAGGAATGGGCTACTGAAGCTGAAGATAATACTGTTGATGGTACAAACTATTCGGCAAAACATCATGCTACAAAGGCCGCCGCTTCTGCTTCATCCGCTTCGTCTAGTGCAACTGCCGCCGCCGCTGGATCACTTTATAGCACCGTTGTAAACCAGACAGGCTCAACTCTTTCCCCGGCTTTATCTGCCGATGGAACCTATTATCTCTGTGACACATCGAGTAATAGTATTACCGTTACGTTGCCAGCAATTGGAACTACAGAGGGTTGCAAGTTTGCATTCCAGAAAACACACGCTTCCAACAGTTTAATTTTTCAGCGCAGTGGATCTGATACTCTTAATGGTTCATCTAGCAACATCACTCTTACAGATGTCGATGCACAGATAATCTTCGTCAGTGACAACGCTTCACCAGATAATTGGGTGGGGACTAATTTAAACCAGATTATCGCGGGGACGTCATTAACAAAAACAGGCAGTGTGATGGCCGTGACGGCTGGTGGCATAGGGCTTACCCAGATTGCAACAGCGGCTAAAACCGAATGTATCGCTATAGCTTGCTCGGATGAGACCACTGCATTAACTACTGGTACAGCTAAAGCAACCTTTCATATGCCATATGCTTTTACGTTAACTGGAGTAAAGGCTGGAGTTACCACTGCACCTGCTGGCTCAGTTTTGACTGTAGATATAAACGAAGCTGGCGCAACGATACTAACAACTAAACTCACGATTGATGCCGGAGAAAAGACTTCCGCAACTGCGGCTACTGCGGCCGTAATTGGAGGGGCTGGCCCGGCGTTAGCCGCTGACGCTCTGATGACAATTGATATTGACGGGGTAGGTAGTTCGACAGCCGGGGCTGGACTAAAAGTATACCTGATAGGATATCAAACCTAAATGTCTTTCATTATCAATCCGTATCGTTTTTCGGTTGGGTTTGAAGTGACCCATGTTGTTGATACTGGTCTTCAAACTGTTACCGCCGCCAACCCCATCACTGCTTCCAGTGTCAATCTTGGAAGTTTTGGAGGAACCAAGCACGTTATCCTAGCGGTATATTGTAATGCAGAACCTGGGCCGATTACTGGCGTTACAGTCGCTGGTGAAACAGGTACGATTATTATAGAGGAAGGATCTGGGACTGCAAAGCAAACACAATCAGCAATCGTAATCCGTGAATTAACAGGCGTAACTTCGGGAGATATAGTAATTACTGTCGGCTCAGGCTACAACCCTTCCAAGTATGCCATTTCGGTTTACCAGATGACAGGCGGCTCCAGCACGCCAACCGATACATGGGGGCCAGATTTTAGTACTTCACCAACAGGAACAATCAATATAGCTGAGGGCGGTTTCTGTATTTCACAAGCCGCCGCCCTTACATCTTCCACCTTTAGTTGGTCTGGGCTTACGGAAAGATTTGATGCTACAGCAAATCCAGCTATTTCTGTTGCGGCAGATTTTGATATGTCTGCTGAGACTGGTAGAACTATCACAGCAACCCCTAGCGGCTCCCCAAGTCAGCGTGTTGGCATCGGGGCATCCTTTGAAGAAGCATAAATGGAGATTAGCCATAAAGAACTTGTTACCCTCGGCATTGTCCTTGCTGGATTAGCTACTACCTGGGGTATGCTGAAAACTAAAGTTTCTTCTATCTTAAAAGAGCTAGATGAATTGAAAAAAGATGGTCACAAAGTGGATACTCGCTTAGATAAAATAGAGGCTAGGCAAGCGGTGGCACTGTCAGCTATAGATACAATGAGCAAGGATATTCTTAGTCCTCAAATATTAAAACAACAATCCGAGCGGGATGGTGCTGTTGAAATGAGACTAAGATCATTGGAGCGAGAGACTCAAAGTCTACATTCTATGCACAACACAATCCACCCGCCAGTAAAGGAAAAGAAATGAAATGCATTTATTGCGATCACGAATGTCATTGTAATTCAAAGTGCGACAGTTGCAGTTGCGAAGACTGCGATTGCCGGGAGGATGCACAAGAATGATGTATGTCGCTGTAGTTATATTAACCGTGATGGGCAGTGCAACCTTTCAGATGAATGACACCGCCGCTGATGGATACCCTTCATTGGAGCGTTGTTATGCCCGGATAGCGGTGATGATAAGGAATGTAGCTATGGCCGCACCAGTGATAAATGCCCAGGGAATTTGTATGGAAAAGAAATTGGGTCAACAATTATAGGTAAGAGGATGGCAGTTGCTAAGGTAAATGACGAAGAATTTGTAAAAACATTTGAAACACACGGAGCGTCAAAAACTGCTAAAATTTTAGGTGTGGTAGAACGGGCAGTTTACAATCGGCGGCGTAGATTAGAGCAAGCCCTTGGCCGATCTATAAATGCTCCGGCAACTACGACACGAATAACCAGTGCAGAATTTCCATCCCGGATGATTTTTGAAATTGGCAATGGTATTATTCCTATTGGAAGTGATGCACATATCTGGCCGGGAAATCTGACAACAGCACAACGGGGCTTCCTTTATTTTCTTAGACGATACAAAAAAGAAATACCTATGGTGGTAATGAATGGAGATTTGTTTGACGGTGCGGGTATCTCCCGCTTTCCCAGCATAGGATGGGAAGACAAACCTACCGTAGTGGAGGAGTTATCTGCCTGTAAAATTTTTACCAATTCTATCCAGGACATAGTGCCTCACGCTGAATTGGTTTTTACTCTCGGCAACCACGACATGAGATTAGAGACTTACCTGGCAAACAATACGCCTGATGTAAATGGTGTGCTAGGGACTCGGTTGAAGGATCACTTCAGCGACTGGCTGATGGGCTGGACGTGCTGGCTAAATGATGAGGTCATTATTAAGCATCGCTTTAAAGGGGGTATCCACGCTACCCACAACAATGCTCTCTGGTCTGGGCGTACAATTGTCACGGGTCATCTGCATAGCCAAAAGGTTACAGGCTTCAGTGACTACAACGGTCATCGTTGGGGAGTAGACTGTGGCACATTAGCTGATCCCTATGGAAGCCAGTTTACAAACTACACCGAAGACAACCCGGTCAATTGGAGAAGCGGATTTGCTGTTCTGGTATTCAAGGACGGTAAGCTATTGCCCCCGGAGCTAGTTCAAGTGTGGGATGAAAACAAGATTACATTTAGAGGAGAGGTTATAGAGGTATGAGAAATAGAAAACCAATTGTGAATAGTCGCACAGACAACTTTCATTTCAGTGTGTCGTTTGATCCCGACAACAACTACGCCCCGGTTGAATGTTTTATTGTAGGACGGGGGCGAGTAGGTCAACAACTTGACCAAGAATTACATGAGTTAAGTGTGAAGATGTGTAAGATAATGCAAGGAGAATATTGATGCTGTCTATCATTGGAAGTGTATTAGGTTTCGGAACATCAATTATCCCGAAGGTGATGGGATACTTTGAAACCAAGCGAGATCAAAAGTTTGAACTGGAGTGCATGGAAAAACAGCATGAAATAAATTTAGCCCTCGGCAATCAGAAAATGCAGATGGTGAATATTGATGCGGATATTCGGGAGACTGAGTCGCTCCATAAGGAACACGCCGAGATTACAAAAAAGGCCAGCCAATTTTGGATCAATGTTTCCTCAAGTGTCCGTCCATGCACAACCTATATACTCCTGATAGAATTTATGACGCTGACCTATCTCCTAGCTTTTGATCTCATAGATATTGAAATGTACTCGATGATATGGAATGAACCTATGCAGAGTGTATGGGCGGCTGTGGTCTGCTTTTGGTTTGGTCAAAGAACTTTTAACAGAAAATGAGGCACGTTAATAACCAGGGACTCTCCATCATCAAGAAGTGGGAGGGTTTTTCAGCAAGCGTATACCTATGCCCAGCGAATAGATTCACGATTGGGTATGGCTCTACATGGGATCTTGATGGGGATGCTATCCGGGCTGATCACCCGGACATTACGAGAGAGGAAGCTCAGAAGTATTTACAACGTGAGGTTAGCCACGTTGAGAAAGCAATTGAGAAACTTATCACCGCCGAATTGACGGACAATATGTTCAGCGCACTTGGAAGCTGGGCGTATAATGTTGGCACTGGTGCGATGCAACGATCCACCTTGCGCCAATGTTTGTTAAGGGGTGAGTATGAAAAAGCGGGAGACCAATTCCTTCGATGGACTTTTGCTGGTGGGCGTAAGCTCAAAGGGTTGATCTCCCGAAGGTTGGAGGAGAAATCTCTCTTTCTCAGTTAATAACTTGCAAGCTCCGTTGTTGGCCTGGAATGTTTGTGACATACCCTCGCTCTTTTAATCTCTTTATATAACCGTGGACATTGGAGCGGTTGGTGTTCATCAACTTGCACAACTCAGTATAGCTAGGACTGTGTCCGTGTTCTTTTATCCAGTCATCGATTAAATTAAGGGTATGCATCTGCTTAGGTGTCAGCCCCTTTTTCTTAACAACTTCACTGCCGCATTGTTCGCAAATCATTTTCCGGCTCCCAATCTCTTGTTTGCATCCAGTCTTGCCTTTTCCAATTTCTTCACCCAGGACGGTGGCAGTTTATCCAGCCTCTCCTGGTTCAATTCTTTAAACTGTTTCATGTTAGTCATCCTGTCCCTGGGTTGTACTTTGTAGTCGGCCTCCAAAGCGTTCACCTCTAGTTTGTATTCTTTGGCAAATGACTCATTGTCATAGAGATATTTAATCTCTTTGCCCTGTGACGGGATGTATTCCAGACCCCATTTCTTTATCGGCCCAGTACTTGTCTTTATCGGCCCAGTACTTGCGTCAGGACTAACATCTTTTTCTGGATGAGTTTTGGTATCAGCCACCTCCGACTCGTCAACAGGCGGGGCTGTGAGAGCCTCTGGTTTCTTCTCATCGGGGAAAATTTCATCCAAATTATATGAAATGTCCTTTGTTCCTATCACGTCACTAGCTTCTGTCTCATCCAACAGCCCCAATCCGCAGATACTTAAAGTGACTCGGCGTTTTGCTTTAGTCATTGCCTTGGCGATGGCATTGGAACGTGCCTCCCCACGGAGACCGCCGATAGGAACTGCACCGATGTCTTCGTCTGTTCTGCCGTGCTTGTCCTGCGCGGCAACGTGAACTTCGTATTGTCCATCCACCTCCCCTCGCTCTATCACTTTAATGGACACGCCGTGCAGTTGCCTTAGCTGGTCGGCACAATCTCGCTTCGCATATAAAGTGAGTTTATTATTCAGAGTGATATACTCGAAGGGGCGGGTCAGCGGATTCAAGCCAACTGATTCGCACACCTTGTTGTAATAAAACACTCTGTCATTTTCGCTTAACTTGGCAAGGTCGCCGTTAATTAAAACGTTTTCAATTTGACCTATTTCTTGTGTAGTTATTTGATTCATTTTAGCTCTCCTTTATTTTGAATCGTCTAGTTGTGTAGGCATCTTTAGCCGGGGTAATTTTTATCTTCTCTGGTTGGGCTTTGTAATTAACCGTTGTAAAATTTACCATCCTGTTGTCTGGAAGTTGTACTTTTTCCACGCCACCTAAGATGTGTTTCATTATTAATGCATTCTCCTCCATGCACTTCTTCCCGGCAGTCACCGCTCTCTCAGCCGCCAGGTAAGTGTCGGCGGCATCAATGAGATGTCCCCTTGCCTCACTTTTAATTTCCTCGCAAGGGCCGTCCGTTAAATCAATAGGCTGAAAGTAATTGGCATCGTAATATCTATTTGCCTCTTCATTCGTGACGGGCGGGTAGTTCGTATCGTTCTCCATGTGATCCCAAAATATATTTACCGCCTCTCTAATTGCTTTGATGCTAGGCTCATGGCGAGGGACAAATGCGATGCGCCACTGAAGATCACTCCTGGCTAGTTCGCCTATCACACATATGTCTGTATCAGTGCAGTCCATCTGCGCTTGAACTTGCAACACTCTTTCCATTGCATCAGTTGGATTGCTCGGTCTGCCGGGGTGTTTGCATTCCCACAAGTTCCCAGCCTTCACCGTGGTTCCCTCGTATTGCCAGTCTTCAGTAAAAATGCCATCGAGACTAGCAACCATATTACAATGTTTGTTCCTGTACCCTTTTTTGGGTTCCATTATGGCGCAATTAAATTCATCATTAAACCAATGCATCAGGGCATCTTGAAAATAATTCCCGGCTTTCATTGGGGCGGTAGGTTCGGGAGGTTTGACATTATCTATTGCCTCCCGGTGACGAATTAGTGTGTCATTAGGCGTGCGCCCGAAGGGTAATAGATATTCCCCTTTGACCTGGGTAATAAAAGGGACATCACTTGCCCCCGACTCTTTACCTGTCTGTGAGTGCTTCATAGTTTTTCTACTCCTTTTCTGCCAAGTGTTGTGGACACGATATGCACACCCATAAGCATACCGCCTAGCGTTGGTTTTTGCCTTTTAAATTTCCGAAAAAATCTTTTAACTTTTATTCGGCAGTGTCGATAATAAATTTTCATTTTAATCCTTTCATATTGCTATCCATTGTTGATCTCTTTTATTCAACAGTACTAATTAGTTTTTTTACACTCTCTGCCCTCCAAATTGGGGCTGGCTTGCCTTCTTTACGGCGACTGGTGTTTTCATCTATTATCTCAGCCTGGTAGGTCTTAACGCCCCTGGCGTTTAATGCCTTGGCAATACCTCGGAGTGAAATTATGCCCGCTTCTTTTATTTCAACTATTGTCGGATAAATCTTTTTTGCAAACGCCTTTGTATTTTTTTTGGTCGCTTCTGTCCCAAGTTTCCGCACATCTCGTACATCAGGATTTCCCAGGGTAACACCTCGCTCTTTGGCAATGCCCAGTGCAAGTTTAGTTCGCTCCGCTGTGGCCTCTGCCTCGGCTTCTGCAACTGATGCCAAAATTCGCCACATCATTTTAGTCTGCCAAGGGGAACCCATCGATGGTATGTCTGCGGCGACAATCCCTATTCCGTCACGCTCGGCACTCTCTGCCAGTTTAGAAAGAAAAGAAAAATTACGGGTGAGACGATCCATCTTGGCAACAATAAGAACTGCCCCATCTGCCTTACACTTTTCCAACGCCTCACGCAGAACAGGTCTGCCAAGGCGAGTCTTTCGTCCAGACTCCACTTCCGTGCATTCCTCTATTATCTCCAGCCCCAGTTCCTTTGCCTTGGCTGTAGCGATCTGTTTTTGTGCGTCCAGGCCCAACCCGCTAAAACCTTGCTTTTGCGTACTCACCCGTGTGTATATCCTACAAGTGTCAGCGTCTTTATTTATTTTGGATAACATTAGCTTTGCTCCCACTTGTCTAAAGCGTATTTATTTGCCAACGAAATTAGTTCCTCAGCCTGTTCCTCAGTTGGAGCCATTGCATAACAGACGAGCATTAATTCGCTGAGCGCCCCAGCAAGGGCGTGCATGGCATTATCTGGGTTTTTGTCTATTGATTCCTCGATTAAATCCAGACAAGCAACACCCCCTTTTTCTCCAAGTTTAAAAGCCTTGTTTACTTTTTGCATATTTGATTTTCTTTTAGTCATTAGATTTTCTCCTCTAAAGTTAGGGAGGCTGTTAAGCCCCCTCTCTTTCAATAATTTCGTCCAATAAATCTCGCAGTGCCTTTGCACCTTCAAAGTCAATATCAAAATAAACCTCTCGTGTGTTTTGTTTCTTCTTATCCTTATAAGATTCTTTTGCTGAAATAGACACTGTATTAGAAGCGTGAGTCTGAGTTACTTCCAGATGACTGTAGCCGGAATGCCTCGTATCCCAACTCATTTGGTGGTCATTGTTATAAATGTCGATTTGATCGTTCCCAGATATAACACATTTGCTTTTGACTATTCTTTGTTTCATTAGATTTTCTCCTCTAAAGTTAAGGGGGGGGTGTTACCCCCCTGTAATTAAAAATTGTAATCGTAAAATTTGCGAGGTGATTTCTCGATGTAGTGCTTGCCTACTTCTGAGTGGAAATAGCCGTCTTTCCGCAACCTAGCTTTAATAGTGGAATTTTCTTCGTTGGATTTAATATCCCATTTTTGTTCGTCTTGGTTGGCTAAATGCCCAGAGAAACCGCCTTCGTGCCAATCAGGTTTCCAAGGCAATTTTTCACAATCCATTTCTCTGATTTCTATAGTTTTATCAGAAATAACTCTAACAATTTCGTAGGGGGTAATGTCGCTATAACCGCCGTTGTTTGCGTAAGAGCAATTCTCTGTAATTATAGAAAATTGACGAACAATCTCTGGGTGAGAAACATTTTGCTTTTCAATAAAAGCCTCAGCATCCGCTTGGCTTTTAAAACAATGTCCGTAGATATGCACTACAGCCTTATCGTTTGGATTATTTGGAACTGTAGTTTTTTCTTCAACTTTGTATTTAAGTATCACTAGATTTTCTCCTCTTGTTGTTGTGTTGTTTATCAATCGTTCCTCTATTAATTAAACTATAGTTGTGATAGTGTCAATAGACAAATGCAAATATTTTTAAAAAGGAATCTGAGCCTATGGACAGTGAGTACCACATGACCACCCTGAGACTGCCGAAAGACACGGTTTTAAAGCTCAAAATGCAAGCCGGGCTGGAGAGGAAAAGCATGACGAGTCTAATTAATGAACTCTGCACGTATGGGTTAGCGGCGAAGGCTGAAACTAATCAGGATCGAATCGAGCAGTTCAAAAAATACATGAATCACATTGCCTAGGGTATGGTCGTGTTGTCTGCCCTTCCCACCTTCGGTCAATCGTTTATGGCGATACACCAGCCGAGGTGTTTACCGCACGAAAACCTATATGGATTGGCTGGCGGTGGCGGGGCTAATGATCCCGAAAACAGAAACTTTTACCGTCCCGGTTGGCATGACGATTCGGGCTTGCCCTCCCGACAAAAGGAGAAGGGATTTAGACAACATCGTCAAACCCCTGGGCGATTTACTGGAGCATTCCGGGGTACTCAAAAACGATTCGCTGATACACGAACTGGGAGCCTGTTGGGACTCCACAATAGACAAAGGAACGTGCGAAATTTTACTTACATCAAAAGGAGACAGTGATGGCTGACGAAGAGATAGATGCACAATTTCTGATTGACGAAAACAGGAAATTAAAAAAACAGGTGGAGGATTTAAACAAACAATTAGAGGCAATTGAAATTGTAGTCAAAATGGTAATGAAGTGGGGGAAAAAATGATATTTCCAGAAATAGGCAACATTGTGAATCCGTACAGAAACAGCCCTACCAGTGTCGGGGATATTATCCGTGATGTATGTGCCAGCTACAATATTACTTTGGCGCAGTTAAAGGGAGAGACCCGTGTCTCAAAAGTATGCCAGGCGAGGTGGGAGGCGTGGAGTCGTATTCACGAAGAACTGGGGTTCAGCAGTCGGCAGATTGCAAGGCGATTTAACCGCGACTGTTCCACAGTTCGACACGGTCTCAGGAAATATGCAAGCTAATGGCGAAGACAACTACCAGGTATGCATTGCCTGTGGCAAGCCGGGGCGAGTTGGGCCAGACCTCCTCTTCACTGTCGTTGGGCCAGCCCATCATGGGGAGTGCCACAAGAGGGTATGGGGTCATATTAGCGGATCCACCCTGGACGTGGAAGACGTGGAGCATTAAAGGCAGTGCCAAGAGTGCCTCGCAGTATTACAGCACTATGGAACAAGGCGATCTTATTGATATGCCTGTTAATTCTCTTGCCGCTTCTGATAGTGTTCTTTGTCTGTGGGTTCTTAATTCGATGCTCGATAGAGGTCTTGAGCTTATGTCTGCTTGGGGGTTCACATATAAAACAGTCGGGTTTTGCTGGACTAAAACAAATCCATCGGGACGTGGCCTCCACATGGGACTGGGATACCACACCAGACAAAATATCGAACTCTGCCTACTCGGCACAAAGGGAAAACCGAAGAGAATGAGTGGCGGTGTACATCAGGTTATTATGTCACCCAGGCGTGAGCATTCCCGCAAGCCAGATGAAATTTATGACCGCATCGAGAAGCTATACCCCGGCCCTTACCTGGAGATGTTTTCACGCACCAAAAGGGACGGCTGGGATCAGTGGGGAGATGAGGTAGGGAGGTGGAGTGCATGAACTGTTGGCACTGTCATACTCGACTAATCTGGGGCGGTGATCACGATGTAGAAGACAGCGAGGATTACAGCATCGTTACGAACCTCAATTGTCCCCAGTGTAATAGCTATGTTGAAGTTTATTATCCGAGGGAATCAAGTGAGCGTTGAGATAATGTCCAGGGTTTTTGCTCATTCCCAGTCCAAGGGAACCGCCCGGCTGGTACTGTTAGCTATTGCAGATCACTGCAATCATACTGGTGTATGCTGGCCGTCAATTAGACGAATTGCCCAATACTGCAATTCAGACCGCCGCTCTATTCAGCGATCTATTAGCCAACTGGTTAACCTGGGAGAACTGGAGCGACTGGAGATGGGACATGGTCGCAGTGCTACGAGATACAAGGTAAAACTGAGGGGCGGTAAATATGACAGGGGTGGTGAATCTGTCACCTCTGAGGCGGTAAATATGACACCTCTGAGGCGGTCAAAGTGTCACCCTAACCATAATAGAACCATTATTGAACCATCACTAAAGAATATAGGTCATTTTGATCAATTCTGGACACAATATCCCAAAAAGGTAGCCAAGGGAGGAGCGAGAAAAGCATATGAAAAAGCACTCAAGGTGACGACACATGAAGACATCATGGCTGGACTAGCCAGATACAATCCCAACCCGCAATATATTTGCAACCCAACAACATGGCTCAATCAGGAAAGGTGGAACGATGAACCAGTTAACAGTCAGCCCGACAGCATTGCCTCCGATCAATCCCGACAGGACGGCAATAGACACACTGAAGCATACCTCCGCTTCGTGGCTCGAAGAGCAACTGACCAGTGACTTCGACTTTGTTGGCTATCGTATAACAGGCCAGCAGACAATGAGCGAACTGAGGAAAGTACACGATGAGATCAGTGATATGTGTCCCAAAATGAGCGAGGCAGATATTGCCAAGGAACTCATTAAACTGAAGACACTCACAATACCCAGAAAGGAAAGCCAAGGCGAATACGATATGACCCTAGAGGCATACACCGAGCAACTCAAAGACTATCCAGCCGATGCGGTAATTGATGTGCTGAGATCCGCACCCGGTAGGAATAAGTTCTTTCCCAGTTGGTTTGAACTAAAGGAAATGCTCGATTTTAAAAGTTCACATAGATTAGCCGCACTCAAAGCAATAGAGGAGAAGATAGATGCCAGACGATCAGCCGAGCTTCGGAGAGGCCAATAACGCTCCACCCAGTTTCTACTCACGCATTCCCACGGGTGCTGTGATGGATCTGGAAATCACAGACAAGGAAATGAGGGTATTCGCTGTGCTGTGTTCATACGGCAACGCCCAGGGATTTGCCTATCCAAACCAGAAGACACTCTGGAAGAAGGCCGGGTGCCATGTGGATACAGTAAGGAAAGCTATCAAGAAGCTAAAGAAGAAGAAATACATCCAGGTTGTCTCTAAGTACAGAAGCCATCCGAAGTGGCGACACGTTATGGGAAATGTCTATCGAGTTGTCTATGACCAGAGACTGACACAGGATGACCTGGTTGATGCAATGGATAGGGAAGATCCACCAGCTATAGAAGAGAAGGACATCCCGGAACAGCCTGTTAAAGGGGAAGTAGCTGTTAGTAACCAGAGTTCTGAAGAGAGGGCAAGAGATGTAAAGGTGATAAAGGAAGTGGCAAAGTGGTGGGCGATGAGATGTGGCGAGCGGCTGGGCCAGTTCAAGATCATTGACCTCCGCGCTAATGAGCAAGCCGAGGCAGTGCTAAAGGTTATGACTGCTGACCAGGTAAAGGAAAAGGGTGAGGCATATCTGAATGAGTGCCGCCAACTGCGGCGGCCAGCCCCAGATCATTTAGGTTTCATGCTCCGTGACCTTCCAGCGTCCTTAGACTAAACGGACGATTTGCAAAAGTACGGGGGATAAGTTAGTATGCCTGGGGAATAGAGAAAGTGACCCTTGGGGGGTGGTGGGGTGGCCTACGTCTAGGG
>VTLG01013200.1_pt1 | contig 21438 bp, 28 predicted proteins | sample 4694571 | NCBI WGS metagenome assembly VTLG01 (sample SAMN12604809, study PRJNA352737) | marine metagenome | biome: ENVO:00000447; feature: ENVO:00000209|ENVO:00000569|ENVO:01000036; material: ENVO:00002151; isolation source: viral sequences binned using virsorter ... | reverse complement strand
GAGGCCACCATCAACAACAAGGTGAAAAGTAATTTTTTCATCACTCACTATGACCTCCCCCTTACGATTAAAGAGTAGCTTTTAGTCTAGTAACTTCTGCTTCCAGACGATCTATCTCAGCCTGTGTTGGATCAACCCATCCAGCAATTTCTGTCCAAGTTGTACCGTCATAGGTATAACGATTTCCTTTCCAGTCAGCAGGAGCAGTTGCCCCTTCATGGACAGTGGCATTGGACGAATTCATGTCACCAATATCAAATTCACCCTCGGCTCTATTCCGCACCTGAATCCTGTCTGCTGTGGGCGTAATAGTGACGCTGTCATCCAAAACATACGGGCATCTGTTATCCGCATTAAAAACTATCGCTTTACTCATTATGAGTCTCCATTTAAAAGAAGTTGTGTTGCTGAAAGTGCTAATCCTGCGTTGACAGAACTTGACGCACCGCCTCCCGCTGTATATTGGTAAATATCATCCGGCCCACTGTCGGGTATGTAAAATTTATTACCGGAATTACCCCAAACTATGTCTCTGGGGACAGTTCCCTCTGAATAGGTATAACTAACCGAATCGTAGGAACCAGTGGACATATCGTAGGCTGAACTGAGGGTGTATTGAAAAATTTTAGTAGGAGTTTCCCCAATAATAAATATTTTAGTGCCATCCGAATTAAATGCCAATCCAGTAGAGCTGCTCTGTTCACTGCTTCCATCCAAGCTTTTTGAAGCATAAGAAGCGGTTGATACATCAAACGGTGTTGAAAGCGTGTACTGGTAAACCGTCTCATTTTGCGAACCTACGACATACATAGAAGCGCCATCATTATTAAAAATCACGCCGCAAGGGTATAGTTCTTGTGTCGACACACTGACTGTTTTGGAAGCATACGAACCAGTAGACAGATCATACTCTGTTGAAAGTGTGTATTGGTGGACGGCCGCAGCGCTAGTTCCCACTATATATAAAGCTGATCCATCATTATTAAAAACAACACTTCTAGGCGCACCTTGTTGGCTGGAAACATCTAAAGAAACAGAATCATAACTTGCGGTAGAGAGATCGTATGCACTAGATAGACTATATTGGTAAACCTTATCCGAACTTTCACCACATACATACATTTTAGTGCCGTCATCATTAAAACACATTCCTGTTATAGTGCTATCTTGAGTGACATCAAAGCTAACACTGTCGTATGTAGCCCCGTTAATAGAATAGGCTTCCGTTGCATCGGGAGAGGTTAGAGTGCCATCATCCTGCACATAGTATTTGCCCCCAGTTGTTAGGCCGCTCATACCTGCGATTGTACCGCCCTGCACAACAATCGTGCCTGTGGCTGAAGTGGATATTCCTGCGTCTGCTATGCCTACGAAGTTATTTGCGGTGAGGTTGGTTGAGCCTACTGAAAAGACAAGTCCCGTACCGTAGTTTGAATTCCCTACATCGGTGTAAGCAATAACAGTCTTATTCTCATTTGAATCGAAGGTAACTGCTATGTTCTGCGTACCCGCCGCTTCAAAAACAACAGCAGTTCCAAAAGAGATTGTTGTGCCGCTAACCGTACCAACTACTGCTGTACCATAGTTGGAATTGCCAACATCTTGATACGTTATTACCGCTTTGTTATTTGAAGAATCAAAGGCCGCAGAAATGTAATCAGATCGGTCGGCTTCAAACAAAACCTCAGTACCAAAAGTCATGGTATAACTTCCCGTAACAGTACCAACTATGGCTGTTCCGTACATTGAGTTCCCATCATCTCGATAAGCAATAACAACCTTCTCTAAATTTGAATCATAGGTTGCTGCTATGTAGGTAGTAGCGGCAGTTGCAAATACAATAGGACTGCCGCCAAAAATGAATGTTGTACCACTAATAACGCCAAGTTGTACTGTACCGTAGTCGGAATTGGCATCATCCATATAAGCAATAACATTCCGGTTCCAACTTGTATCAAAAGTGGCTGCTGTCCAACTCGTCGCAGCACTTTCATAAACAACCGGAGTACCAAACGATATAGCGGTTCCGCTTACCGTCCCGACAACAGCCGTGCCATATTCTGAGTTACCAAAATCGACATAAGCAATAGCGACTGCATTATTATTTGTATCAAAGGTCGCTGCGATACGCATAGTGCTACTACTTGAAAAAACAACAGGAGTACCAAAAGAGATTGACGTACCGCTTACCGTTCCTACAACGCCTGTGCCGTAGTTTGAGTTATCCTCATCTCTGTAGGCAATAACAACCTTGTTGTTTGAAGAGTCAAAGGTGGCCGCACACCACTCCGTAGCACCACTTTCAAAAACCACAGGGGTTCCATAAGAGATTGTATCGCCGCTGACTGTACCAACAGCAGCAGTCCCATAGTTGGAATTGCCAGCATCTCTGTAAGCGACTACAACCTTATTGTTAGAAGAATCAAAAGTAGTTGCTATGAATGAACTAGTAGCACTCTCAAAAACAGTAGCGCTACCTGCTGAATCACTGCTTTCCACAACTTCAGTCACAGTCCCTGCGCTGTTTAAAATGACAGGTTTCTTACTTGCAATCGTTGCCGTGGCCGTAGCTTCAATAGTCTTGCCAGAAGCACCCGCTGGCATTAAGTCTGAAAGATTACTCACGACTGATACTCCAGATTAATTGATGTTGCTGACAGAGCTTTGCCTATCTTGACCGCAGGAGAAGTAGAGGTGGTACTTATGGTTCCATCGCCCTGTGCGTAGTAGTCAGTACCGGGAGTCAGGCTGCTCAGACCATTGACCGCAATACCACCTTTGATGGTGACGTTACCACTGGCGGTGTCAGAGATAGCCGCATCGGAAATGCCAATCAAATCCGACACATTAGAACCACTCATTGATCCCAGAAGAAGTTGACCGTCATCATCTGCATCAAACACAAAATTAACGCCAAAAACATTCCCATCACAACCATTAAAAAAATGGCTTTGCGGAACGTCCGTAGCGGATTTATCTAACATTAGGTAAGACGAACCCATTGTTATTGTGTTGTTTGTATCGCTGTCGTCGTAAGTTCCCATAACGGCTACAAGGTCAAATGCAGTGGCAGTTTCGTCAGATTGATACCCTATAATAAATTCACCGTTTGAAGCATCAGGATTAAAAACAATAGAGGCATCTGGATATATATTCTCACTAACAAAACTTGTTTCTGTGCCAGCAGTAACAGTAGCTGTATGGCCGCTCCCGCTTAAGGTTACAATTTGAACTTTCCCAATACTGGATACTTCATAAGGCACACCAAATTTATTGTCATTATTTGGATCAAACCTTGCGAGGTGTCCAGCCCCGCCATCACTAGAATTTATGTTTGTAATACTACTTACAGAGGGAGTTGTGCCACTAATTCCCGCAGTGAGAACACCAACATAACCACTGCTTCCAGCATTCTTACAAGCAATCCCATAAGTTCCCGCTGAGTTTACGTCTAGGTTCGGGCCACTAGGACCCAAATCTAGATCAGAACTAAGGTTAAGTGTGCTGCCAGCCGTAGCTGTTGTGGACGAATAAGTCGCTACAGCAAGCTGTAGAGTGCTGCTGGCTTGCGCCCAATAAAGAGCAAGACAAGTCGGCGTTGAAGTTTTAGAAGGATCAAAAATCAGACATTGAGGCCGTATTGCTTTGTCATCAATGTATCCAGTAGTTGCGTGTAAAGTAGCCGCCGTACCAAAAGAAGTCGTTATAGAAACGCCTGATCCAGAAATTGTACCCACATTAACCCGTATCCCAGTGGCAGAGTCATAATATAAATACATTATTTTATCTGCGTTGTTAGGATCGAAACAAAATGATACTCCTACATTACTAACTGTACTTGAAAGCACAACTTCAGAACCCCATGTAATCGTAGAGCCGCTTCTAGTCCCCATAATAAAACATGGGTATTTAGACCCATTAAGATAAGCGACACCCACCCTACCTGCTGTTACCGGATCAAACTCCATATCGTTACCATAACTTTTATTTGCGCTGGTAGACCATTCATTATCAGTGCCATAAGGTATGGTTGGGCTTTCAGCCGCACTGCTTACTTGCTTTACCTTCCCCGCCGTTGTCAGAGCCACAGGCTTACCAGAGGCTATCGTTCCATCCGCCACAAAGTCCGTATTGTTCTGACCACCACCTGCGGGGATTAGGTCGGAAAGATTTGTCATCTATACACTCCAGCCTATTGTTGCATCGATGTAAGTAAGAACAATTTCAGCCCAGTTTTTGTCAAAAGTTAAATCGGTAGCAGAACTAGCTATATTTTCCCCGTCAGTAGTGGCAACGGTAAAGCTAGTGGTCGCCGCAGCTCCCGTGCCATCTTTAATCGTTACTGTATCTCCGGCGGTGGGAGTAGGACTGCTCGGCAGGTTTATAGTAATGCTCCCCGCCGTAACAATAATGTAATCTCTATTTACTGCCGTGTACCCCGTACTTTTTATTAAGGGAGTAATAGCACCAGACCCACCGTTAGCAAATGGCAGTACACCTGTAACTCCTGTAGTTAACGGAAGCCCTGTCGCACTGGTTAAAACAGCAGCGGAAGGTGTACCAAGAGCCGGAGTAACCAAAGTAGGGCTTGTAGCAAGAACTACTGCGCCTGAACCTGTAGAAGTAGTACCTCCTGTACCACCGTTGGCTACTGCCAAAGTCCCAGCAACGGTAATAGTTCCTGAACTCGTAACGGGACCGCCTGAAGTAGTTAAACCAGTTGTACCACCCGATACATCCACAGAAGTTACCGTGCCTGTACCTGTTTCAGTAGGATTGGCAAGAGCAACTGCTGCACCTGCTCCAGCACCGTCAGTGTAAATCCATGCTTTTGCGCCTGTGCCTATCGTAACTTCAGCACCTGAGCCTTGCTTAATCGTGATTGATTGTCCACCCGTTGTAGCGTTTTCAATCATCCAAACTTTAGAAACTGTATTAGGGCCAAGTGTGAGAGTTCGCGTTCCCGTTAAGCTTACTCCTGAAGTAAACTTAAGATACATTGCGCGAGTACCATCAGCGGTGGCATTAGGCATGGTAAAAGTTTCATCGGCATCCGCAGCTACAGATTTTGTTCCATACCCCAGTCCTTCACCGATAAGCTCTAAATTAGTATTTGTACTTGTACCCCAAGTACCATCTTCATCACCCGTAGTGATTTCTTTCAGTCTTAAATTGTTTACATAAGTTGCCATAATTAATTCCTATGCCGCTATATCTGTCCAATTTGGGGTTTGGGAAGGTGTTATATCTGACCATCCTGCACTTTGAGAAGGGACTATATCCCCCCATACTAATACATCTCCTATTTCTCCTGTACCTACAACTCCTGTTACTGACACCGCCGCAGATGCGTCAATGGTAACAACCCCTAGGTATGGATTTCCGGTAACTCCCGATACGTTAACTGTTTGGTTAACTATAGCAGTTGCTGTACCTAGTTGAGCAGTTCCTTCTACCCCTGTTACATATACACTAAATGGATACTGAACATCTACCGTTCCAATATGCCCTGTGGCCTGCACTCCAGTAGCTTCTTGGAACGCATCCCCAAAAACGCTTGCTACCCCAAGATGGGTATTCCCTACCAGCCCCGTAACAGAAACATCTGCGTAACCGTAAGCTACTACGCTTCCTAAAGAAGCTGTACTTGCCACTCCTGTAACATCAACTGCAAAATCAAATTCAACGCTAACCGCTCCAAGAGCACTTGTCCCTACTACTCCCGTAACAGAAACGGTGTTGCCTATGTCTACCTGAAGGTAAGACTCGCCCCAGCCTCCTCTGCCAAACGCGCCTACACCCCAACCCCCAGTAGTATGTCCCGTGGCTTCAACGCCAGTTACACTAACATTGACCCCATCACCCACAATAACAGAAGTAGTCCCTACAGCACCTGTAAGGAAAGGAAGGCCGGAAGCACCATAAGGCCCAGTCCCGTACTGCCCCCGTCCAAACCCAGCAAGATGGACCGTAACGTCAGACATTTAAAGCCTACGCCAAACGAATTATTGCATTTGTAGCATCCGCAGTAGGCATTACTATTTTAAAATCGCCAGAACTTGAAGTTTTATCTGCTCCAAAATCCAATACAGCAACTGCGGGATTTGTTCCTGCGTTATACATATAGATAAGCGCACCACGGGCGGTAATAGAAGAACTTGCCCAAGTCGAATCTGCAAAATCCAAAAAAGCCGTTGTTCCCGAAGTAGTGGGGTTGGTACTAATTGTCAGGGTGTTCCCCAAGGCCACATATCCCGTCCCCACTACTTCATTAGTAGCTGAATAGGCTGTAGTAGTAGCATCCAATGACGCACTTGAAGTATATAAGGCAATCTTAAATACCTGCGACGTTCCGCTACTAAAATCAAATGTACCGTCTAAAAGGTCTTTCTTAAACGAGGTACACATAGCTTGAGTTATTGCCATCTTTTATCTCCTAACTAGGGTTTTCGCTGGGAGTCCTATATTGACCATCTCTATAAACATCCCGTCGCATTTTGTTATCACCAAGATTCTTAAGTAAAGCAAGAGCTTGCCCGTACATCTGTTGATACATTGCTACCATATCCCCCTCACCTTTTAGGAAACGAATTGCTTCTACTAAAGCCCCATTAAGCAAAGCAGAATCAAATTCATTGCCTAACCACGTAGTTCCTTCGGTAACAATAGAAGGAGGATAATATCCATAATGTAGTTCTGTAACGTAAGCCGCATCAGGAGTTGGCCCTAGAATAAATGCAGTATCATCAAAATACGCATAGTGTTGGGGTTGTCCTGTAGTACTAGGGTTAGGATAGGCTTCTCTTACAAAGTTTGTATCTTTGTTTAAAAGGAAATGAGAGTCACCACTACTATCAGTAATGGCTAAAGAAAGAGGGTAAAGCAGGTTAGTAGGGAAAACTAAATAACGATTCCCTATAGACATAGTTCCAGAAGTATTTTTACGTAGTGCGGGTATCTGAACTGTACTGTATATTTTCTGTTCAGCTTGTTTAGTAAACATAGCATATTGGTCATCTGTAAACGTATTCTCACAGATGTCTGCAATATTAGTTTTAAGTTCAGTGTAATTCATCTACCCCATTGGCCCTCGTGCCATTGTGCCTTTAGTAGCTGCTCCATTACCCCGCGTTTTAATTCCACTGGTTTTTACATCCTTAGTCATATACTCAGATATGTTCACTTTATTAGGACGTAATTTGTATTGCTTATCGCTAATATTTGAATTTTTCTTTCCCATTACATACCCCTATGATGTTTCCACTGTTACTGTTCCTACAAAACCCGTACTAACAATCGGCCCGTTTTCTGTAGCTGGTTGTAAATAAGCCCTGCTCTGAGGATAACCTGCAAAATCCGGTCTAGGATCACGGATAGCTTGTGGATCATCTATAGGAAACGTTCCTAGCATCAACTGAGGCTGACTCGGATTCCAGCATTCAGGGCAAGCTTTTAAATCGGTTTCTATATTCTTAACTACTAACCTTTTTAACTCCCGTAACTTGTACCTAAACCCACAAATATCGCATTCCGCGATAGCATTTTTTCCTGAAGCGTACGTCATAGTTAAATCGTCACTACACGAGGTACTAAACGTAATGTAGCTTTTTCTCTATCCTCCCCTGCGGCTAACTCAAATGATTCATCATAAGCAGCCTTTAGCATAGGAAGCCTACCTTCCAACTCAGGGTCTTTCATAGCAACGTAATAAGCTAGACCTGCTACTAAAGGTGGCAAAAATCTAAAGTTAACATCAGGAGTTTGTACACCACTTCCCGCATCCTCTATGCGACGCATTCGCCAATATCGGAATATATAAGTAGGACTTAAGGTAGTTCCTTTATCGGGAATAGGCCAAAAGGTTACGGTAGGGATATCTCTAGCCCTATCTACCTTCACTTGTATAGGACGCGCCTGAGTTAATTTATTTGGGATAGACGCATACGTAGGAAAACTTATTCTGGTAATAGTAAGATCACTTTGAGTAGAAACATTTCCATCACCTGTACGAACAACCTGTTCCATAATATCTATAGTGTCAGCAGGTAGGTTGTATGTGGCTGTCCCCTTCTCCAGATTGATAGTCCCTTCTTCAATCGTCCACATATTGATACCACGGTTCTGCCATTCAATAGTCAATAAATTCATAGACCTACGCGCTGTTCGGAGGTCATACCCCGAACGCATCTCACGGCCAGCACGTTCCCACGCTTCTTCAGCGATTTCCGTGAAGTCCATGTTGAATGTAGCAGTACCCGAAGTAGCCATTACGTAGTTTTACCTTTGGTACGTCCTTGTTGAGCAATACCATCAGCCCGTCTGGAAACGTCAGATTGAATGGTTCTAGTTCTAACAGCTCCACGACTAGCCGTTCTATTTCGTTGACTTGGGCTTCGCCCTCCTCCACTTGGTAAGGTTCTACCTTCTACCGTTGTTTTTGGTTTATCAGGAGCTTCTTTCTTCTTCCCGTTTTCAACTTCACCACCATCATCAAAACTCCGTAAGGTTTTAGCCAGATTAGCTCTCTTACGAGTAGTGGGGTTACTAGACTTCGATAGTTTAGTTAAGGTTTTAGCAGGAATTTTCTTCCCTTTCTTCGCCCCCGCAGTTTTCCGTAAAGCCCCCGGTTTCTTAATCGCTTTCTGTATCCAGTCTTTACTCATCAAATTGCGCCTTATGTGCCTGTTTAATTAAAGTATCTTTCCGCTCCCTGCGATCAAGTTCTACCCCAAACTCACGGGCAAACTCCTCTAATTGTACCTTTGTCATTTCTTTCAGTTCGGCTTTGGTTGTTTCTTCAACTTCCTCCACCTCTACGGGCTTTTTTGGGGAGGGTTTAGTAGCCCCCTTCACACTCACTCCAGTGACAGCAACTGTTTCATCTTTCTTTGCTGTTTTAGCGGTGGTTCCCCCCATAGCTTTTAACTTAGCCTTAGCCTCTTTTTCCCGCATAGGATCGAATACTTCAATATCATATTCTCCATCAGCATTCTTTCGACCAATCTGATACACAGGTTCTCCGGTAGAAAAAGTGCCATTCTGAAACATCTCTAGTTTAGCTTTAGCCATAATTTTCATTTCCTTAGACAAATCTGCCTCTGGTTTTGCCCCGTATTGCAATACCATCAATCTTACCGCCTTTAACATATTTCTTAACGACGTTCTGACCCATAGCCATACGTTTGTGTTGGGGGGTAAGAGGAGAAGTAGCCTGATTGTTAGCTTTGCGTTTAGTACTACGCTTTTTACCACTTTTATCCATAGTACCTACAGCTTGATACTTACGCCGTCCCATAGCCTTTTCCATTCCTTCACTTTCACTACGTCTGGATTTAAGTGATTGTTTTCCTTTGGTTTTATTCCTTGCCCCTAAAGACTCATCAAGTCGAGCATCATAGCCCTGAGTCTTACCGCCTTTGGCAAACTTCTTACGTCTTCCTTTATCCATCGTAGATACATCTGCGTATTTACGTTTACCTCCATGTTTCTCCATAGCCTGAGCCTCATCACGCCGAGACTTCAAATTCTGTTGTCCTTTTGTTTTATTACGCGCACCAATAGATTCATCCTGACGCGCATCATAACCCTGAGCTTTACCGCCTTTAGCCATATGACGTTTTTCATAAGCTTTCTCACGATTAATGCGCCGCCTTTCATCCCGAGCATCCCTGCCTTCAGCACCACCCATACGCTCTTTAGGAGCAATGCGGTACACCTCATCATCAAGATTACGCAAGACACGCTTATCGTGAGCCATTCCCCCACGGGCGTATCCCTTTTTTACAGCTTTTCCCGGCTTATTGGCCGTACTGTTATATTTACTTGGCATGTCTTTATTCCTCTTGTCTGCATTAGCAAACTCTCGTCCTACACTTTGGGGTACGCCAGCTTTCCTAGCAAACTTAGGGTTATTAGCTACTGCCGCCATAAATTTTGCTTGTTTTTTAGTCTTGCTTGGCATTACCCATACGTCTTCGTTAAAGTAATAACTAACAAATAAGTGTCTCCTGCGGTAGCTCCTACTGTAGTAACAAGGATATCTCCTGTCTTACCACCGCCCGCATTATTAGGAATCCCAAAAGCTGAAAAGTCGATAGTGTCTTCCCAATCCTGCGGTAGATTCAATAAAGGAACATTAGCGGTAGCATCCCATAACAGTTCTACCCCCATCCCTATATTAGAAAAAGTTATCGTTTGAAGTGTAACTCCTGTACATGCCTTTCCTGTATGAGGATCAGCAGATAAAGAATCAACATCAACTAAAACAGCCGCAGATTGCCCTGTCCCATCACTAATATTTGTAAATTTAAGGACAGCAGTACGACCACCATCTTGAATTGTTTGGCTTGTAAGTGCATCGGCCATAATATTCTCCGTAAAAAGCGGGGCGAACCCCGCTAATTATAAATTAAGCGTCTGCAAAAGGTGTTTCTAAAGTGCCTGACCCAAACAAAACGCCTGAAACTTGCCATTTGTTGGCGTATATAGGCACTACCTGAAGAGTAGACCCGGCTATACCACCTTTCGTAGTAGTGTTGGTATTAATAACATCATTACTACTACCATTAGGGGCATAAAATTCTGCCGCTCCTGTCTTACCAATAACTACACCACCCAGATAAATATCGCCCGGAGTTGTAGTTCCGCACTTTAAGGCAAGAGTACAATCAACCAGAAAAACAAAATTGTACTGAATCCCTATATTATTAAGCGTATTAGGATCAGCTCCCGGCCCACTTGTAGTGCCATCAGCCGTAGCGTCTATTTCCGGTAGCGTAATAGTAAGCGAAGAATTATTAAGAAGAATAATTTTGCCAGCGTGATCTGCTGGGGCAATCGTTGTATCGGCAGTTAAAGCAACTGTGGTTGCTGGCCCTTGGTTGTACATACCGCCTAGCGAACGGATAGGGCCTTGAAAAGTAGTTAAAGCCATTAGAGGTTCCTCTCATGCGAGTAAACGTGTCTGTCTGCATGAAGTCAGCCGAGTCTGTCAGACACTTTGGTTGTTCTCGGAAATCGGCTAAATATATAGCATGGAGGTTTATTTAATGCAATAAAAAGCCCCGCACAAGGCGGGGCAAAAAACGAGTGGGAGAACGTTTTTATTTTTTAGGAAGCCCCCGGCGACCCATAGATTCCTAATGGATCAGATACACCAAAGGAGTATCTTTCACGCGCTTTGTAGCGGCTATTGCCAGTATCAAAGTCGCCATCCATAGAAGTCTGCATGGGAGTACGGCTGAAGTGCTTAAGACCATTAGGTACATCAGTTAACACATACCATCTATTAGGGTCGGTTAAGTAATGATTAACAGTCCATCCTTCAGGAACAGTGCCGTTATTACGCATCGCATTGATGTCGTTATCGGCAGTGCTTGGGCGTAGCTCACTATCCATAAGCCTTGTTGCAACAAATTGCAGGGCAGCAGGAATAACTAATTTACGGGGTTTAGCCGCAATCAATAAGCCACGTTCATCCGTCCATCCGGCAATGGTAATAACACCCGCTTCCAAAGAAGTTTCGTTAAGATCAGCGCCAGTAGTAGGACGGTTAGCATTAGTACCACCAGACACCAACGGGTGTGCGGTAGAACAAAGCGGTTGTCCATCACCATAAGTAGTACCAGCAGCAAACGCGTTATTTAAAATAGCCGCGCCTTTAGTCTGCTTGGTGTATGCCATCGCTCTTGCTAAAGCTTTGGTATATCTACCTGATAATGAATCATACAAGTTATCCTCAATCGCCTCTTCGGTGAGAGAGAAGCCCATTGCTACCGTTTCATGCACGTATCGTGCAGTCCACGCTTCCTGAGCATTATCATATGCAATAGCCGCACCTTCATTCTTAACAGGTGCTGCACTAAAGCCTGACAATTTAACTTCTTCTTCAAAGGAACGGTCAGAAGATTCGGTTTCAAAAACTTCCCGAGTCTCGTCCGTATACTTTGCGTACTCCAACCCAAACAGAGCATTAAGCCCCGGCAGGAGTTCCTTCATTAATTGTGCTCGTGAAATAGCCATTAGTCAGACCTCCTATACGCCAGTCGCGTTGTTGTACTGGTGCATACCAAAGTTCCACTTAATAATAAGTTCAGGGTATGCGTCAGTGCCAGTGGCAGTTTCAGGAACAACATCTACTACCCTTACAGGTAGTGTGTCAGTGGTGGCAGCGGAGGTAGAAAGAACAGCTACTCTTGAATCACCTGTGTTTGCATCTCCGGCATTCTGTACTAAAGACATATTGTTACCTATAACAGTCCTTGCTACAGAAGCAATAGTAGTAGTGCCAGACACTACTGCTACTTGGAAAAGCGCTTCAGGATCATCCAGTACATAAGCTGAAAGATCGTCTGCTGTGGTGTTAGCGGGATAATACTGACGGTTAATAAAACCAGACACAGAATCAGTGTAAGAAACACCTAAAAAGATACCCATTGGGGTAGCTGTTGTAGTTCCTGCATCTTTTTCTATCGTACCATCGTTGATTATCTTAACTAGATCGCCGTTAAAAATGCTTGTGTTATAACCTGAAGCAATTTTAAAGTGCCGAACTGATCCCGCAAACACTCTACCGCCAATCAAATTGATCGGCTTTAGCCCGTAAGGGCCAGATACAGTGGGATAAGCCATTATTAGCTCCTTAATTTATCCATTACCGAAAGTGACCTCAGATTTTTTCTCCGTGAAGAGAGGCATTCGAGGATCGTTCTCTCGCATTAAGTTGTTATCAACTGAGTCAACTTGTTGTTTTGATTGAGCGTCATAATACGCAGTTCTTTCTTCAACAAGTTCAACCGGAGCCTTGCATAACATCAACCCACCCATAACTACATTGTCCTTGAAGCGTTCACTTTCTATACTCACAAGTTCAATTTCAGGGTGATCGGATGCCTTAACAGGCTCCCATCCTTCGCGTATTTTAGAAGAAACATTGGTAGGATCAGGTTCACCTAATGTACTTACTCTAACCCAATGAAAGGTATACCCGTCTTGCGGCGTTGGTTCAGGCAATAATTCCGGCCTTTTCCAAGCGGGTTTACGAATACTCTTTTCACGAGTCTCAAGTTCTTGAGGCAATCTGTTATTAGCCATTCTGTTTCCTCATCTCTTCTGCAACCTTTTGGGCGTATAATTCAAGGGGAACCCCTAACCTTTTGGCAACTCTCTGTTGTGTTTCCGATAAAACAATTTTATTCGGTGCTACGCTTCGAGTAGCAGGAGCAACAACATTATTAGTACGCGTTTTTGGTTTTGGTTCAGCTAATTGCTTTTCCTCTGTATCTCCAAATCTAGTTGGAAACACTTGTCGCATACGAGAATTTATTCTCTCGTAGTAAGCATCAGGATTACTTTGCGCCGTAATCCCTTCCTTTTCTAACTTCTGATGCACCCCTAAAGCGAAAGCCGTCATTTCAGTGTCCTCACCGGAGGTTCCACCAAACCACGTATTTTCTTTTTGCCATGCCTGTGTACGGGCATCAAGCGGGGGTTTGTTAGATTGAGGTACTTGTACCTCAGTTTCTGGATTTTGTAAAGGTGGAGGTTTTACCGCATTCACCCTTTCCATCCGTATTTTAGCGTGGGTTAAAGCTTCCTGTGCATCTACTACTGAATCAGGGTCGCCTGATTCATAAGCATCCTTATACCTACGCTTTGCATCTTCTATTTCAGCAGTAACCGTTTTCTTGGCTTGTTCAAGTAAGCTGGCTTGGCTTTTAGTTACCTTTCCATGTAAGGCAGTATTTTCTTCCTGCAACTTTTTTGCCCACGCTTCCATCTCTGTGCGTTCGCGTAAAGCTGCTTCTTTAGCACGACGTTCATCGTGATAGCCTTTACTAAAATGCTTAATCCTGTTCTTAACTTTTTCAGAGGAATAACTATTTAATTCTTCTTCTGTAAGTTCTTCAGGAGGGTCTGAAGGGACGCGATTTCTATCCTCAGGGGGAGTATCGTCTACGATCTCTATCTCTGCTTTAGAATCTACGGCTACTTCAACTTCAGGTTGTGTACGAGGTTGTGAATCCGTATCAGGGCTAACTTTAGTCTCCAGAACATTCTCTCGTCCTGCCACTCCTTCAACTTCAATTTCCAAATCTTCTTTAGTTTCCTCTGGTTCTGGAAACTCAAACTCAACTTGCTCTGGCTCTGCCATCTTCTATCTCCTATGCACGAGTGATTGCACTCGGGTTATCGACAACTGCTTCTATAGAATCATCATTCATTAAACGAAACTCTCGGCCATCAACCCTGAATCTAGTTCCGGTATTTGCACGGAACATTACATGATCTCCAACCTTACACCACGGGCCTGTAGGGAATCTGTCTTTATCTTTATAGGCTTGTTTGCCCATATCAATAACTGCTCCTATAGGGGCAAGAACTCTTTCCTCATGTTTTGTAGATTCTGCTTTAGCTATACCACTTTCATAAGCTTCATCCACATCAGGAAGAAGGATAAGTAACCTATAACCCACGGGTCTAGGTATTCGCTCTTCAAGTGCCTGTTCTTGCTGTTCTTGCTGTACAATACGCTCCCGTCGTTTTATTTCCATTGCCGTTTCAGTCATTTTCATCATCCATATAATTGCGCGAAAGGTCTGCTATTTCTCGCTGTGCCGCACTTAGACCTCGAATCATGCCACACGATTCCCGATACTCGGCGTAGTCTTTAGCTGCGCCTTGCTCCAGAAATTCTACGTTAGAAGCTTTTATTTCCTCTAACTTCTGATCTAACACTTCAAAAACTGTTTTTCCCACTATCTATCCTCTCTGTCATCACGATAAGCAGCCGCGGCATCTCTATGCGCTTCCGCTCGTGTACGTTCCTCTTCATTTTCAGCCTTGGTTAATTCAAGAAGTACTTTAACTGCTTCCAAATCTGTCTTCTTATTCTGACTGTCATTCTGAGATTGAATACGGGCAGCTTCTTTAGCAGCATCTACCATCAACCGCCGTTTATCTACATCGACTCGTTCCTGAGCCAAGGCAATGTCGGCTGCATCTTTATCCTTAAGCCGTTGTTCCCCTTGAGCTTTAAGCTCCAATTCAGCCTGTTGCATCTGAACTACTGGGTCTTGAGCCTGTTGTTCTGCTTGTTGTTGAGCTGCTTCAGCCTGATGTTGCTGTGATAGTTGCGCTCCAGTTGTTGCCATTAGCTGAGACAGCGGAACCTCCATACTTTCAGGAAGTTCAGCATTAGGATCAGGCAATGGCACACCAAGTTTATCTTCCATCTGCTTTCTATAAAGAAAAGCCGTATGTTCTGCTATATGAGACTGCAATTCCCCTACCACCATTTGCCCTGAAGGATTTTGACCAATCGACTGTGCAATCATAGGGTCTTCTAAAAAGGCAACATGCGTAGCAATATGCGCTTCATGGTCCTGATAAATAAAGGCTTTAAGCGGAGAACCAGTCAATGCATCCATATTCTCACTAACCGGATCAGTTGGAGTCATATCTTCGGCAAGAGGTACAAGCTTATCCGCATTCTTAACACCTAGTACCTCAATCATCTGACGGTGCAACTGAGGTAAATCATATATTTCAGGAACGCTCTGTGACATCTGCATCACAGTCTGATACTGCACTACCCGCTGTGCCATTGTTGTATTGTTAGGATCACTAACAGGAATAACATCAACCGTATCGTAATCCTGTTTTCTAGCCCGTGGTTCCCCCCGTTCTGGAAAGTACACATATTCTTCCGGTGCATACTCAGCAATAATCGCCCTTAAGAGCTTGAATTCCTGCTTCATCGCATAATGGACACGCGCCTGTACTGCTGCCATTGGCTTGAGAGTACGTTCCAGAATAGCCAGAGTTGTTCCGACAGGTGCATTCGCACTCATGTCAGAAATATTCATATCGCTGATTGCCCCTAATCTACGGCCTTCTTCAGTAATCTGGTTAAGCAACGCAAGAAGGGTCTGACTAGGCTCCTTATAAGGAAGGTGCATTATGTTGTCACGGATAGACCCGCCCGGAACATCTACATCCCTGAACTCTCCCGGCCCTATAGGAGTATCATCTCCAGCTACCCGAAGCCCTCGAGATTTCAAACCGCCGGGAAGATTAGAAAGCGTTCCTGCGTCAACTAATTGACGTATCAGAGATGTTCCTGCTCTAGCATAACCGCCAATAATGTGAATTAAACCAAGGCCATAGAAGCCAAATCCGGGGACATAAGAGTAATGGACAAAATGTTGACGCTTTAGCATCAGAGGGTCATCTGGCTGCCAGTTACGGCGTATAGCAAGAACCGTGCCTGTCCCCCGCTCGATAGTAACTACGTAAGGTCGAGCAACCTGTCCTGTATCTGTATCGTTTTTACCTTCCCGAAAAACAAACTTGTTGGCTTCTTCATCAATAATCAGATCAGCGTGTACTTCATATAAGGTGTACCGCTCATCATCAGTGATGGAATAACCACCTTCTTCGGCCTTCTTTTCTTCTACATCAGTATGAAACGGTTGAGGGTCACCTAACTCTACAGGCCGATAGAACCCAGCCTGATGCAACTTAACAATTTCATTTTTAGTCTTACGCATTACGTGAGTTACACGCTCTGCGGTTTCTATATTAGACGCGCCGTAAGGAACGATAACGTCTTCAGCAGGAATGAATATCGCTACCTGCCGATCATAATTCGGATCAAAGTAAATCTTTTTAAAAGCAGACCCTGCTAACCCTAAGCTATAGAGCATACGTTCATGCTCAGGTCTGTACTCCACCATGACCTCAGTAAGTTCATAGTTCATATCCGTTTTAACGCGATCTGCTGCGTCTTCCTTTTCGCGCGTCATCTCACCTAGGATTTTGGTTTTTACTGGGCCACCAGCAGGAAAGGTTTCTGCCATTGCTTCGGCCTGAAACCGAATAGCTGCTTCAGCCAATACAGTAGAAAACACCCCACAGGCATCTTCCCAAGGCTCATCCCTCTGTTCGTACTTGAAACCAAGGACTTCCAGCCCTTTAACGAACGTATCTGCCCAGTCTTTACGGCTGTTAACGTCCGATTCCACGTACCCTATAAGCTCCCCCGATAACGCTTCAAGGGCAGTATCTTCCATGTACTCCGCAATATTCGCGTCAAACGGCGCTCCAGCCAAATCCATTGGCAAACCGCTTTCAGGCACTAAAGTAATCTCCATAGAACCATCACTCATAGTTACCATTTCCGGTTCTACCACACTAATCTCCAAGGACTCTTCTATTTCTTCCCCTTCAGGTGGAGCAAACATGCCTTTCTCTATTGCCATTAGTTAATCCTCAGTAGTACCCACCGTGCCTTCTGCTACGAAAAAGTGCTGGTTCATCTTCTTTATCAGTGGGGAGTCGGATAAAACCGCCTTGGCGAAAGCGCATAAGCGCCATTACTGTAGAATCCACCAAGTCGTCATTACTCATAAACGGGAACCCAGCAACCTCTTCCACTACCTCTTCGGCCCATCTGGATTGCGGAACCCAAACCAAGCCCGATTGTACAATATCCGACACAGAATTTAAGCGGGCAGTCTTATCTCCTGATCCTCTATGGGGGGTATATTCCTGTACAATCAGCCCCATTCTCCGCAATTCCTGATATAAAGCCGTACCACTGCTTTTTTTCTCTACGATAAACGAATCAGGTTGCCACTCCTTATACTCCTCCATCGCCATCTTTTTAAGCCCCGGAAACTCTACCCGCGTCTTAATTGAATTAAGCAGGATAATATTGTGAGTATCCTGTTCTTCGTTAAGAAATACACCCCATGTCGTCAAGGCAGTAAAGTCAGCACGGTTATGAGTTTCAGAAGCAGTATCCAATGACATAATAATATAGCTACAGGAGGGTGGACGTTCTTCTTCCCATTGTTGCCACCACTCCCGTTTTACAAGTGCTGCCTCTTCTGCGGTTGGTTCCTGTTGGTACTGGGCATTCCACTGGAATAAAGGCATTGAAGCCTTGGTACGTGCCAACGCATCCAGATCAAAAAATTCAGGCCACAGGGGTTTTTCAATCATCTCCCCCTTACGTTCAATCTCTACTACAGCAGGAAACTCTACCACCTCATACTGATCGGCCAGTTCATTCATCATCATGTCACGGGTAACACGACCAGTCAGGTCATCCAGATGCCATCGGGTCTGGATAATAGCCACACGACCCCCCGGCATCAGACGGGTTCGAGCACCAAACGTAAACCATTCATAAGCTCTGTCGAACACATCAAAGTTCCCACTAAGAACATCCTGCTCTGAATGGGGGTCATCTACCAACAACAGGTCAGCACCTCGACCTGCGATAGAGGAACCTATTCCACAAGCGTAATACTCTCCACCTACGTTGGTATTCCAGCGCCCCGCACTCTTTGAATCAGAGGCAAGCTGTACAGTTGGGAAGATAGCTTTATATTTGTCTGTAGCTATAAGGTTTCGTACCTTACGACCAAAATCTACTGCCAGATCAGTAGTATGTGAAACCATCATTACTTTCTTAGTGGGGTTACGCCCTAAGAACCATGCAGGGAAGTAGATAGAAACGAGCTGAGACTTACCATGTCGCGGCGGAATATTGACACATATCCGGTCTTTACCCTGTTCAGAGTTTTTACCCCCCTCAATTTCCATTAAAAGGTCAGCCAATATGCGATGGTGACTACCTACCTTGTAATCAGACTGCATCGCCTTGCAAAACTCTATCAAATCGTCATAACACGCTTCAGCTTGTTGTTTTTTATGAAGTTCTTCGAGCAGTTTATCCAGTTCTTCCTGCTCTTCCAACGTATATTCGTCGAGATTGTCCAACATTAGCTGGATTTCGGAGGGGGAAAACCCATGAACGCTAACGTTACTCATTCAGTAGCAAGCCGCCTTTCTGTTACCTCAATTCTCCCCACTTCTGCTGGCCCCCACTTACCTTCAGGGCATTTTTCACCCATAAACCACACTTTAGCGGGCATAATGCACCCGCATACCTTGCATTGGTGAATTCTAGGACGTAACTGAGGGCAGCTTTTGCATATATCTATGCGAATATTGGCTACATCCCGCTTAGTTATCTCCATCTTCCACTACCTCATACACTCCTTCGGCATCCTGTTTAAGAACTTCCAGTTTTTCCTTCAATTTAGCGCGTAAATCAGCAGCATTCTGATGGGTTACCGTGATTTCCTTACGTTCAGTAAACAATCCTACCTCGGCTATCTTCCCGAGGTTCTCCAAAGCACGTAATCGTACCCTTGCATCAGGGTTTTCAGTCTCCAGAATCAGTTTATTGACTACCGTATGGCGTATTTCAGCAGCACGGGTAGCCACAAGCTGACCGAATTCCTTAAGAATAGCGCCTGTCTGTATTAAAGAAGCCGGAGTAAGTGTGGTAGTACGGGCAGAAGATACTTTTTTTGAGGTTTTTTCAGGATCAACAGCGTAAGACTCTGCCAATACAGCAGCAGTGGCTTTGTCTGTATCAGTAGGGGTGACATTTAAGCCATACCCCTCAAGAAACGTGGCCGTATTACATGCAGCTTCCGCACGTTCACGCAAGTCCATGTAGGTAGAGTTTGGTGGGATTTCTATCCCCACTTCGGGCGTTAGCTCTAGAGCCATTTAGTAAACCATCGCAAGCTATAACTAGCTGAATTTTTTGAAGTATATAGAAAAAATTTTTTATGGCAAGGAGGTTGGGACTCCTAAGGGGGTACTTACTGAAATAGGCTATTTCAGTAAGGGGTGTGTGTTACCAGAACAGGCTTTGGTACAACATTAAGCAAAACGTTAATTCGTTTTAATTCGTTTGGGTTAAACGCTAAAAATCTGTAGTCGTTCGTCTGAAATAGTATTACTAGCAAGCTAGTAATACTTTATAGAGTAGTGGGGGGTGGGGGTAGGGTAGGGTCAAACGATGCTTCACAGCTCAGAAGGGTAGGTCTTGCTTCTATTTATAGCTAAACCAAACCAAACGAAACGAAACCAAACAAAACAGAACAATAGGCTTACTTAAAATAGAAACCATGCTCTAATTTAACCATCGAGCGATGCTGTACCCGCTTGATACTCCGAGCGGGTTTCGCTTGATGTTTATATAAACGTCAACTAAGCCCCAAGGGGGGGCACTATTATGGCTAGATCAATAGCTAAGATAGACCGCGATACAAAACCAGCTGCTAAAGCTGGCCCTAAGCACACTCCTTACTGGTCAACAGAAGAGAGTGCCACCGCTAACGAAGTAATCGACAAAGCGCTCGACGCCGCCACGGCTACAGCCCTTTGGTTCGGTATGCTATTCCTCAAAGGTATTACACCAACCGCGCTTAAACAGGCGGGAAGTGTAGTCCGCGAGGCGATCGTTAGCGAAATTCTCTACCCTCGCCTAGCTCGCGAAACTAGCCCGGCATTTGCTAAGCAAGTTCGCGACTCCGCTGATAAGGTCACCTTACAGCACGGAGACAAGAGCATGACGAGAGCGCAATGGAGAAACACACGCATCACTAAACGTATGGGTACGTTGAGCAGTGGGTATGTTTCTTTCCTTGCAGAGGATAAGGGTCTGATGGAATCAGACGGCAAGTTGGTGAAGTTACAGGGAAATAACGCCGGAACCCCAAACGCTAGTAAGGACGATGTTTGGTCGAATGTGGAAGCTCGGATAGCTTTTAAATTCACTAATCATCGCCTCGCGCAATTAGCGAAGAAGGAGAAGGACACCGAAAAGGGTGGACTCGATAAGACTGACCTCGCATTTCGTAAGTGTTACGAAGAGATCAAGACGATCGCAGAACCGTTTCGCGGAAAGGCCAAGTCTTAGGCTGCAATAGCCTAGCTCGATAGACGAGAGGGAAGGGATTCCCTCTCTCTTTTGTTCTTATTAACCATGAGGTTCTTATGAAAGATAAAACAAAAAGTAAAGAACGGCGGGATAGTCGCAAGCTCAAAGAGCAGCGCAAATTTCCTGCAACTCAACTATCACTACTGACCTTTAAGGAGTCGACGAATGTCCTTTCGAAGCCGAATGCGAAGAAGAGATAGACGAGTAAGACTGAGAGATATCCACGCAGCACAGACGCAGACACGTTTCTGGATGCGGATGATGTGGATATGTTTATTCCTCGGAGTCTTAGCCGCGTACTCATTCATTAGTACGCTGGACCTTGAAGAAGGTCTAAACGCTGCACAGCGCTGTAATGAGATGGTAGAGCTGTATCAGCAAACCGATGGAGTATATGGATGGCCTAACTGTAACCATCTATGAACCCAAGCCCTGCCAGAGCAATCTGGTGGGGCTTTTTTTTGTCCTGAAAAAACCTTCCCTTAATATCTTTGATACCAGTTCCCACACGGCTTGCCGCCTTCCCCCACATCGCGATTGGACATCCCGAGTTATCTGCTTCTTAGCTATACTTTTACACATCGTGAAATCAATTCACGAGGTACAAACGATTTACTTGCATCAAAGCA
>VTLG01010573.1_pt1 | contig 21438 bp, 36 predicted proteins | sample 4694571 | NCBI WGS metagenome assembly VTLG01 (sample SAMN12604809, study PRJNA352737) | marine metagenome | biome: ENVO:00000447; feature: ENVO:00000209|ENVO:00000569|ENVO:01000036; material: ENVO:00002151; isolation source: viral sequences binned using virsorter ... | reverse complement strand
TTAACATTTAAACCGATTTCCATCTCTCCAGAACAGGCTCAATTCTTAGCTTCAAGACAATTCTCTATTGAAGAGGTGGCTCGAATCTTTAATGTCCCTCCTCACATGCTTAAAGATTTAACAAAGTCAAGTTTTAATAATATTGAAATGCAATCTCAGGAATTTGTTACTTACACTTTGATGCCTTATATAACAAGGATTGAAAATGAGATGAACCTTAAACTCTTTAGGACTAATGAGTTAGGATATAAATTTATTGAATTTAATGTGAATGGCTTATTGAGAGGAGATGTGAAATCAAGAAACGAAGCATACAAGACAGCTATTACAAATGGCTACATGAGTATAAACGAAGTTAGACAAAAAGAAAATTTAAATTCAATTGAAGGAGGAGATAAGCACTTTATGCAATTGAATATGACAACAATAGAAAAAATAGGAGAGGATGCCATCGATTAAGTGTTCGAATGGCAAGTGGAAGTGGGGAGAAAGTGGTTCTTGTATATATGATTCTAAGAAAGAAGCTGATGATTCAAATGCTGATTATTATAGAGACTTGTCTGATATAGACTTAACACCGACAGAAGGAATGGTTGAAGAAGCAAAAAAAGGTCTTGAATGGAGAAAAGAGTTTGGCAGAGGAGGAACGGAGGTTGGAGTGAGAACAGCAAACTTGATAATTAATAATGAGTTATCAGTTGAGAGAATTAAAAAGATGTACAGCTATTTAAAAAGACATGAAGTCGATAAACAAGCTGAAGGCTTTGAAGTTGGAGAAGATGGATATCCAAGTGCTGGAAGGATAGCTTGGGCTTTATGGGGAGGAGATGCAGCTGTGAGTTGGAGTGAAAGAAAAAGAAACCAAATTGAAGAAGAAGAAAATAAGAGTTTAAAATCATTTATTTGGGATAAAAAATATAATAATATAACTATGGAAAAAAGAATATTTAACATTGAAACGAGAGCCGAAGAAACAGAAGAAGGCAATCAAATCATTAGTGGTCATGCTTCTATGTATGATACAAGAAGCGAAAACTTAGGAGGCTTTTATGAGTACATTGAAGCTGGAGCTTTCACACCAGAATTAATTGATAAGTCAGATGTAAGAGCCTTAATCAATCATGATCAAAATTTAATTTTAGGAAGAACAACATCTGGAACTTTAAGACTTAATGCAGATGAAAAAGGATTAAGATATGAGTTTGATGTTCCTGAGACTTCATACGGAAAAGACTTGGTTGTGTCTATGCAAAGAGGAGATATTAGTCAATCATCATTTGCTTTTACTGTTGCATCTGATGAGTGGGGTACAGATGAAGATGGTAACAATATAAGAACAATCAAAAAGATAGATAGACTTTATGATGTATCTCCAGTTACTTATCCAGCTTATCCAGAAGCTAATGATCTTATTGTAGCTCAAAGAGGTTTAGCTACTTATAAAGAAAAAGTAGAAAGAGATAATGAAGAAAAAGATTTAGTGAAGCGTTCTCTTGTTTCATTGAAGATAGAATTAAAAAAGAGAAAATAATTTAGTATAAATAAAAATTTTAAAAATGAAAACATCAATTGAATTAAAAGAGATGCGTTCAGATATTATTGATTCTTTAGAAAACATCAAAGATGTTGCTTCTACTGAGGAAAGAGATTTAACGCAAGAAGAAAATAATCAAGTGGATGGGCTATTAACTGAGGTTGATACTCTTGACACTAAGATTGAAAGAGCTGAAAAAATGGAAACAATCAAGCGTAATGCTGCTGTAGTTTCTGGAATTACAGCTAAAAAAGTAGAAAAAGAAATAAGAGATTATTCTTTCCAAGATGCAATGAAAGCTGCATATACTGGTAAAGTAGATGGTCTTGTAAAAGAGATGGATGAGGAAGCGAGAAGCAATGCTCGTTATACTGGTCAATCTTACAGAGGGATAGCTATTCCTTCAAGTGTATTGACAAGAGCTGCTGTTGGAACTGCTGCTGGTAACTCAACAGAATCAATGGCTTGGTCTGACCAATTAGAGGCGAACTTAGTTTTAGCTTCTGCTGGTGCGAATTTTTATTCAGGAGTTGAAAATATGAAGTTCCCAGTATTCTCAAGTATAAATTCTGGATTTGTTACTGAGACTGGAGGTACTGCTCCAGCTGCAGATGGTACAGCTTCATCTATAACTTTAAGTCCTAAGAAACTTATTTCTATTGTAAATGTATCTGCAGAGGCAATGATGCAGAATGCTGGTCTTGAGGGTGCTTTAAGAAGAAACATGGCTGCAAGTGTAGCTGCTACTTTAGAACAAGCATTATTAGCTGATGCTGATGTAGCTAATGGGCCAGAATCTATTTTCTTAGATGCTGCAACTCAAACTGTTGCTGGTGCAGCTCCTGTAATTGCTGAGATATTAGCAATGGAGTCTGAGTTAATTTCTAACGGAGTTAACCTTCAAGGAGCCAGAATGGCTTGGTTATTAGATGGAAACGCTTTAGCTGAAATAAAAACTTTAGCTCAAGTTGCTTCTGTTTCTCCAGTATATGATAATGTTGCAAAAGAATTAGCTGGATACTTTGCATTCACATCTTCTAATGTTGGTTCAACTGCTGGTACAGGATCGAATTATTTACTTGGAGATTTCTCTAAAGTACATATTGCACAGTTTGGAGGTCTTGATGTATTATTTGACCCTTACACTAATGCTGGAACTGGTGAAGGTAGAATGGTTGTTACTTCTCTTGTAGATGGTAACGCTGTACAAAATGCAACAGCATTCATCAAAATTAACAATGCATAATTAGTTAGATAACAATCAGAAAGGGGTGGTGGAATTACTACCATCCCTTTTTTTTTAAATAAAAGAATATGAGAGCTTATAAAGTTTTAGTCGCAAACACTACACAATTAATATCAACAGCTGATGCAAAACTATTTTTGAAGGTTGATGTGTCAGATGATGATGATGTCATTAATTCAATTGTAAAAGCTGCAACGGAATCAGCTCAAGAATATACTAATAGATTCTTTTTAGAAACAACACTGGAACAATACGGTACAACTTTTAATGATGTAAGGAGTCTTTTAAAAAGTCCAGTAGAAGAAATTACTCATGTAAAATATTATGATTCTACTGATACTCAACAAACATTATCAGCAACAGTTTATCAAGTAACACCAGCAATCGAACCATCAACTCTTATGCTAAAAGTGGATCAATCATATCCAGCTGTTGCAGACAGAGAGGATGCTGTCTTAGTTAAATATAAAGTCGGATATGGTACAGCAACAACAGATGTTCCTTTTGCTATTATACAAGCTGTCTATTTAACTATTGGACATTGGTATCAAAACAGACAAGAAGTGGTAGTTGGTAGAATAGCAACTGAGATTCCAATGGGAGCAAAGTATTTATTAGATCAATATAAAGTTCAGGTATGCTTATAGGAGACTTAGATAGACGAATTGTAATTCAATCTTTTTCTGCTACTTCAGATGCTTATGGAGAGCAAATTAAGACTTGGAGTAATTTGGCGACAGTATGGTCTCATGTAAATTTCAAAGGAGGTAACACTAAGGATATTGCGGAAAGAGTAACTGCAACAAGTAAAGTCATTTTTACAATAAGAAATTTTGGCACTACAATTGATACTATTAATGAATCAATGCGAGTAAAATATAAAGATAGAGGAGTTCAGAAATATTACTATATAAATGTAATAAATGAAATAGATGGGAGAGATGCTTTTTTAGAATTAGAAACTGAACAGAAAGAGTAATGGCTATAATACCAAATATTGATGGTCAATCGAGACAAGCCTCAAAATCATGGGTTGAAATAGAAACTAAAAATCTGACTGATATTGATTTAATGTTTAGGCAACTACCTAAGCAAGTCTCTCAAGATTCAGTATGGAATAAATTTTGGAGGAGAGTGTCAAAACCTTTAGTTAAAGCTGCTCGTTCTAATGCTCAACAAATCGGAGGAAGTGGACAACTTGCCAAAAGTATTGGATATTTTAGAACAAAAGCAAGTAAGAAATATCATGGAGGATATGTTGGCCCAAGAGTAAAAGGTTCTTTTGCAAAAAAAGAAACTGAAAGCTCAACTGGTAAAAAGCTAAAAGGAAAGAAACAATATACAAAGTCAGGATTTTATGGAGCTTGGGTTGAGTATGGAAGTGAGGTCAAATTTGGAGGGAGAGGATATGGAAAAGATCAGCCATTTATGCAGAAGGCTTGGGACTCAGATCATAAAACTGTTTTAATAAATGGATTCAAAGATGCTCAAGTCATTTTTGAAAGAGCTTTGAAGATACATGAGAGAAGATTAAAAAAATATGGATTAGGATATTAATATGGAAGTAGGAAAAGCAATATATAACATTTTAGGTTCTGATGCTCAGGTTGAAGCATTAGTTGGAACAAGGATTTTTCCAATGGTGGCAAGAGTAGAGACTGTCTTTCCTTTTGTCATTTATGATGTAACTGGGGAAACTCCGACTGACTATAAGCAAGGTGTTTCAAGTTTAGATACTACATCCGTTATGGTAAGCTGTTACTCTGAAACCTATGCCCAAGCTGCTGATTTGGCTGATAAAGTTAGAACAGCCTTAGATAGAAAGAGCGGGACTTTTAATGGAGTAATTGTTCAGTCTATTAAATATGATGGATATAATGATTTCTTTGATGTGGACTCATTTGATAATTCAGTAACCAATGGAAAAGGTGTTTTTCGTAAGGCTTTAGATTTTGATGTTAGAATAGTAAATGCATAATGATTTTTAAATATAGAGATTTGGCAACAGAAATACAAATACATGATTTTACTTTAACTGGAGACTCAGTTGAGATAGAGCTATTCAACAAGGCTACTAATGGCTTTAGCATAAGCTCTCTGGGAGTTAGAGTGGATTCTGGAGACAATGTTCCAAAAGATTCATTATGGAGTATTGAATTAAAAACAAATTGTAATAAGTTAGACATAACAGAACCAAACATAAAAACAGACAGCGAAGTCTGTTTTGATAATATTAGTACAAACTTTTCTAATGATACACAAGCAATTATAAAATTAAAATCCGAAAGCTCTTTAAATAATATTAAGGGGATGGTAAGTGTAAAATTAGATATTTAAAAAAAAGAAAATGAAATATACATTATTAAAAGAATGGTTTTCTCAAAGACATGGTAAAACTTTTCCAAAAGGAGTGAATGTTATTATTACCAAACAAAGTGAATTAGAAGAACTAATTGAGCTTGAATGTATTGAGAAGATGGTGGAAGCGAAAAAAGAAAAGAAAAAAAAGAAAAAAAAAGAATAAATATTAATTAATAAAAACGTAAAAAAATGGCAATATTAAATGGAACAGATATTAGAGTGTATGATGCAAGTTCTGGTATTTTAGTGGCTTTTGCTCAAAGTGGAACATTAAATTTTTCAATGAGTACAAGGGACATCACAAATAAACAATCTGGAGGCTTTAAAGAGTCTTTAGAAGGATTGAGAGAATGGAGTATTGATATAGATGGTGCTTATGCTTGGACTGATGCTTCGGGTTCAGCTATATCAAATGGAGCTGATGATTTGTTTTTCAAATACTTATTAGATTTAGGCCCAAATACAAGAGAGGCTTTTATAGTAAAGTTTGGAAATACTGGAGGAGCAACTGGAGACATTGATTATCAAGGAAGTGTCTTTTTAACAAGTGTTTCTGTAAGTGCTGGGACAGAAGATACAGCAACTTATTCAATGAGTTTTGAAGGAACTGGTGGATTAACTCAGACAGTAGCTTAGTAATAACTTAAGGAGAGTGGGGGGGCAATCTTGTTTAGTTTGTTTTGCTCCCTCGCAAACCTTTTTTAAAAAAAACAAACAACATGAAAAAATATACATTTGTAAAAATAGGAACTGAAAAATATCCTATAAAATTTGGATTCAATGCATTAAGAAAATATAGTGCAAAGACCAACACAAGTCTCCAAGACTTGGACAAGCTGGGACAAGAGATGAGTTTAGATAGTGCTTTAACCTTAATACATTGTGGAATTGAAGATGGTTATAGATCAGCGAAGCAACATTGTCAATTAACTCTTGATGATTTAGCTGACTTAATAGATGAAGACTTTGATTCAATATCAAGATGCATGGAAGTATTAGCAGAGCAAATGGGAGGGAGTGAAAAAAAGCAGAAGGCCAACAAGAAGAAATAAAAAAATCTTTAAGTTGGCGAGAATTGGAAAGCATAGCGTTTGGGCAGTTAGGAATGGGAGTTGATGAGTTTTATGATTATTTGCCTAAACACTTTTGGAATAAGATGGATGGGTTTTATGAGTTAGAAAACCAAAGGCAGAGACAACAATGGGAGAGGATAAGATGGCAAACTACTTATTTATTAAACATTCAACTGCCAAAAGCGAAAACTCTAAAGCCAAAAGATTTGATTGAGTTTGATTGGGATATGAAAAAAAGTAAGGTGGATTTCGAAAAATTAAAAGCGAAAGCGGAATATATTAAAAAGATGGAAGAACATGGCAAATAAGGCAATTGGATTCTTAACATTTAATTTCGGAGCTAATATGCAAGGCTTTGATAGAGCAATGAAAAAGGCTCAGACCAAAGTTAGAAGATTCGGAAAAACAATGAAAAACATTGGTAGTTCAATGACTGCTAATATCACAATGCCTATTCTTGGAATTGGAGCTGCTGGAATTAAAATGGCTGCTGACTTCGGTTCATCAATGACAAAAATAAGAACTCTTGTTGGTGCAAGTGCTGAGGAGCTAAAATCTTATGAAAAAGATGTATTGTCATTATCATCTACTACTGGTATAGCTGCTGACCAATTAGCAGAAGGTTTATTCTTTATTACATCTGCTGGACTTTCAGGACAAGAAGCAATTGACGCTTTAGCCGTTTCAGCAAAAGCTGCTGCAATGGGAATGGGAGAGATGACTGATATTGGTTCTGCTTTGACATCTGTCATGAAGGCTTATGAGTCAGATGGAATGGATGCTGCAAGAGCTGGGGACTTATTACATGAAACATTAAAACAAGGTAAATTTGAAGCTGGAGAGTTTATGTCCAGACTTGGTAGAGTTATTCCAACAGCTGCTGCTGCTGGTATTGAGTTCGAGGAATTAGGAGCTGCTGCTGCTACTATGTCTAAATTATCTGGAGACGCTGCTTCTACATTGACAGGCTTGAATCAATTAATGATGAAACTGCTTAATCCATCTGCTGAACAAGTTGAAATATTAGATACATTAGGAATGTCTTATGGAGATTTGGCCTCAATGTTAGATGAGTCATTGATGGGGACTCTTCAATTTTTATTCAAAGAACTTGAAGGGACAGATGATATGCTTCTGAAAATGTTTGGCTCATCTAAAGCTGTTACAGCTGCACTTTCAACAATGGGATTACAATCAGAAACTTATACTGATGTATTAGATGGAATGAATAACTCAATGGGGAATGTCAATGAAGGGTTTGATATTTTAGCCACTGATGCTGGTTTTAAATTCCAAAGAGGTTTAAATCAAGTAAAACTTGTATTAATAGATATTGGCAATCAAGTTATGCCTTTAGTATTAAAAGGACTTGAAAAATTACAAGGAGCAATGAATTGGTGGAGTTCTTTAGACCAAGACATGAAAAATCTTATCACTACTATGGCTTTAGTTGCTGCTGCTATTGGCCCTATTGTTTCAGTTGTTGGAAGTTTAACAGTTGCCTTTTCTGCTTTACTATCTCCAGTTGGATTAGCTGTTGCAGCATTAGCTGCCTTTGCTGTTGGTTTTGCTTATGTGATAGAAAACTGGGAAGCATTTAAGGAACGTCTTTCAGATTGGTCATGGTGGAAGAATGCTTTATTGACAGCTGTTGGATGGGTAATTAAATTTAATCCAATACAAACTCTTATTGATTCTGTTAATAGTTTAATTCATTACTTAGGAGGAGATCCGATTCCTGATCCATTTGAGATGATGAGAGAAGGTCTTGATGGTTTAAAGGATGAGACTGTTGAATATGAAAATGAGTTCGGAAGTTTTGAAGATACAATCACAAACTCAGCAAAAAAAATAGCTGAGGCTTTAGGCCTTTTAGGTAATCCTTTTGAATTAGGAGGAGGAACAACAGGAGGAGGGGAAACAACTACAAAAACAGATAAGCCTGAAAACAAAACTGGAGGCTTTGGAATGTTTGGAAAAGAATTTATTACTGACCAATTAGCAGCTCAAGAGGCAATGGAAAAGACAGCTTCTGTAATGGAGATTTTAGCTGATAGATTTGGAATCACAAAAAAAGTATTATTAGAATATGCTCAACAAGCTAAACAAACATTAATGCAAGGAGCAAACTCTTTCAAAGAGTATGGAGATACTGTAAAGAATACTATAAAAGATATTATCGGAGCTTTAATTGCGAGAGGGGTTGCAGAAGCAGTTACAAATGCCTTGTCAAATCCAGCTTTGAAAATAGCTCCCTTTTTAATTCCAGTTTTAGCTGGAGCTGCTGCTGGACTTGCTCGGACTGCTTTTAATAGTTTAATTCCTTCCTTTGCAGATGGTGGAATTATTAGCGGCCCAACTGTTGGACTTATGGGAGAGTATGCTGGAGCAAGAACAAATCCAGAAGTAGTAGCTCCTCTTGATAAGTTAAAAAGCATGATGGGAGGTGGTGTTCAACAAGTGGAAGTCTTTGGAAGGATAACAGGGAATGATATCTGGCTATCAAACAATAAAACAAACAATAATAGAAATAGAGGATTCTAATGGCATTAGCAAAGCAATTTTATGGAAGTTATCAAAGTATTAATAAATGGGATTATTATTTAGAAATCTGGGTGGAAGGATTTGGCGGATCACCATCTGAGATTCTAATTGGTCAAGGAGGGCCTGTAATAAATTACGACACTGATTCTGAGGATAGGTTTAATCCTATATTAGCCTCAACATTGAAATTACCCTTAGTTGTTAAAACTGAAACACAATATACAGATTTTTTCAAAAAATTATATCAAGATTATGTAGAGCAAGATGTTTACATCCATCTATATCAAGCGACTGATTCGACTTATAGCTCTCAAGCTCCTTTATGGAGTGGCTTTGTGATAATGGACTTAGCAACCAGAGAAGATTTAGATTATCCTTATGAGATGGTATTAACTGCAACAGATGGACTTGCTTTGTTAAAAGATAGAGATTGGACTGATGTTGATGATTGGCCAGGGTCTCCCCCATCTCCTCCTTATAATTCAGGAGATGTGAACTGGGGCCCAGCAAGTTTCAGATATTGGATTCATCATTTAATTTCAAGAACAGGAATGGCAAAAACAACTGAGGGGGCTTCCGAAGACTGGGAGATATCTACTTCTGTAAACTGGTATAATTTAGGACATGCAGCCCCAGCAAAAGATAATGATCCTTTATCTAATACCATAGGTAAAATGACTTGGACTCATAATGAAGATGCGAATAATGTTTTTACTGTAACAAGTTGTTATGATGCACTTAGAGAGATAATGAGAGCATGGGGTTGTAGAATTACATATTGGAATCATTGTTTCTATATAGTCCAAATAGGTTCTTATGATACTGCTGAGAGTGGAACTTTAGCAGCTCCAGTAAATATCATGACAAGAAGATATAATGATTCTCAAGCATTACTGGGAGGAGGTTCTGATTTTTTGGGGACTACTACATTAGCAAGATATCAACTGTCCATTAATAATAATAATATTGTGAATGGTATCCCATCTGGAATACTTTCATTATCTGGAGCAAAATATAATTATTACCCAAGATTAAAACAAGTAAAAGCCGACTTCGTATATGGGGCTAATCAGAATTATTTTGGAGGATTTACAGAATATATGCCATCCACCACTTCTGGCTCATTTAGTTCTTCTGCTCCAGTAACGTCCCCAGTAGCTCAACAAAGTATAATTGATCTAAATTCAGCGTCAAGTGTTAATCTTAACTTTAGATTAAATATGAGACATCAAAATACAACTCATGCTGATTTGACTGGATGGATGAGATGGACTATGAGAGCTTATAATGCGGCTGGAGATGAAAAGTTTTTAAGATTAGATAGCTCAACTGCTACTGGTTTTGACTGGGTGGCTTCTATACCAGCTATGTCAGTGCGACCTCTTTTCACCTTTGATATTTATGGGAGTTATACTTGGCAGATTATTGATGCTGTAAATGCGGATTTACCAACTCATGCTGATTTTAGCGGTCTTTGGAATTTTGAAATAATAACTTATGGCCCTCCAACGAATAGTTGGGCAACTGGGAACTGGACTACGACAGGCTTCTATGCAAGACCTGTTGGGACATCTACTAACTTTTCAAACCCTTGGAATGCTGCACGTGTAAAATGGGAAAATGCTCCAAATCCTGTCGCAGGGGCTGGAACTTTTACTTGGACTATTAATGCGGATGGAGCTTATGTTTACACAAATAATACTGGGAATCCTTTTGATGGTAGCCTTCAGGTCTTAAATGCCTCAGGAGGTATGACAGCTGGTGGGAATGCGATTACTAATACTATTAATGTTTCAAATAGTGAGGTTTATCATTTTGGAGCTTTAATGTATGGAGATACAGAAGAGCAAGTAGATGCAGCTTCTCTTCAAGTTTCAGATGATGGTGGTTCGACATTTACCCAGACTAATTTTGCTGGTAAATGGGGAGAGGGGACAGTATCTGGAACTACATCTTTTACTCAAATGTTAATGGGACAATTCATATCTGGACAAGCTGAAAATACGCAAATCCTTAATTGTAGATTAGCTATCAGTCAAAATGGAAAAGAAACTACTTTTAGTGGTACTGATTATCCAAATTATGTAAATCCTATTGGTCGATTATTACAACAAAGATCAGGAGAAACAGATAAAAATTATGTATTTAGAAGAGGGGCTTATCATACAGCATTAGATGAATGGGACTACGAAGGGTGGGAGATTCAAGATAACACAGTATCCCCATCTGTGTCAAGTCGCTTAATGTTTAATCAGGGGGATCTTGGTCAAGATTATGGAGGTGCTAATGCTCACAGAGTTAGTGGTGCTACTACTGGGGAATCCTTAGCAAATGAGGCTTTCTTAGGGGTTACTTCTGCTGCAATAACCTCTGGAGCTTCTGTAACATCAATCCCTATTAATGCAATTGGAACTGCTATTTTAAAGACTGATGATGTATTCACTTTAATTGACCCTACTCAGAACAACTATTTTATACTTACAATGGCTGCCGATCAAGGGGCATCTGATACTTCTTTAACTATTGATGCTTATGATTTTTCAGATTATCCTGACATAAGTATGGGTTCATATATTTATTTAGATTCTACCGATTTAGTGGCTCAATATCAACACAAAACTAAAGGAACTATAGGAGGAATGGCTGTTACTGCTAACAGTATTGATGGAGCTACTACTTTAGGAAGAGAATCCGTTTTCTTTAGATTTGAAGGAGATAACTTATCATCTGGAACTTATTATGTTTCAAATGGAGAAGACAATAATAAGTCTGGAAGATGGGGAAGTACAAACACTAATGCTCCTTCTACTATCGGAACGCAAAGAGCAATAAAATCTGGAAGGTTTGTGGCAGATGATAATTACCTTATAGAGGCTGGAAGCTGTGTGGCTTCTGGAACCAGTGGAGTTTCTGCTGAGGTACTACTATATAAAACAACTCCTGTTGATGGAGCTACTGCTGCAACAGCTATGACTTTAATGGGAAAGTTCACTATTGCTTTAAATACAGATGCCAGAACTCAAGTTGATGAGATGACTGATAGAAGCACAGCAGCAATATCTAAGAATGATGTCATCATCCCTCACATTTATTCTACCAGCGGCTCAACTTATGACTTAAGAGGATTGATTACTTTTAAATTAAAAAGATATACAGCCTCTTAATATGAAAAAAATAATATTACTTTTCTTGATACTATTTACAACAACAGCTTCTGCTCAGTTTTTTAAATATTCAACTTTTTATATTTCATCTGAGATTAATTCTCCATTAGCAGAAGAAAAGCATTACATGATAGATAGAATGACAGGCCAATTAATGGATTTAACAATTGTCAATCCTTTTAATTATAAGTTAAATTTTGGGATTAGAAAAATTGCAAGATTTGATTATGAGAATAAGGCCAAAAGATTTTATGATGGTAGTGAGAATAATATAAGTCATGCAGCTACTATTGGAGCTGTTGATGGTTTTGAGTACAATGCAACACTTTCATTAATAAGAGATAGAGGGAATGAGTTTATGAATCAAAATTATTGGTTGAGATATTCCTCAGATTATTTTTTAATCAAAGGAGATTATCAAGACAAACAAGAAATTAATTTAAAACATTTTGGAGGAGAGTTTAGAATACGAGCTAAAGCTTGGAAGTTTGATCTTACAGCTGGAGTGAAACACAGAACACATCCTGTCTATGGGATTAATCCTTTTGAAGAGAATTTTTCTCCTGATGATTCTTGGTGGTCAATAGCTTATGACTTAGGATATGTTGATGAGTATTGGTTTTTTGATGGGGAACAAAATGGAGTGGATGATTTATACGATTATTACAATTGGAGATGGTATGCTCCAGATGGGACAATGATTGCTGAAACTGATGAGGAGTTCATGAAGTATCATTTTGGAAGGGCTGTTGATGAGTATAATAGAAACGAATTAAAACAGTTAGGATTGCAACAAGAATTGTCAGCTGTAATGGGATTGGCTTTTTATCATTATAATAAGAACTTTTGGCTTCACATGTGGGTTGATGTAATGCCTTTTCATCATGGGCTGAGTGATTATTCTTATATAAATTTAGAAGATAATAATGAGATTATTGACTTTGATTATGGTGTAATTTTAGGAACTAAATTAAGCAAGAGATTAGGTTTATTTATTGAAGGAAGATATCAAAGATTCTGGAGTATAAAAAACTATGAATTAAAAAGCGGAATTAACTACTTATTTTTATAAAAAATGGCAACAGAAATTGGAAAAGGAACAAAGATTAAATTAACATTAGAGACATTGATAACTGTGGGAGCAACAATTGTTGCAGTAACTACTATGTATTTTACCCTTCAAGCAGATATAGCTCAGGCTAAAGAATTACCAAAGCCAATAATAACAGAAAAAGAATATGAGTTAAAAGATGAATTGATAAGAAATACAATATTAAAAACTCAAGAAGATATAAATGATATGCAAGAAACATTGGAGAGAATTGAAGACAGAGTCTATGGAAGATAGTAACAGCATGAAAAAGAAAGTTTTTTTAATGTATATTGGATTAGTCCTTATACTGATGTTATTCTCTTTAACTTGTAATGGTCAGGCAGTAATAACAGACAAGACATTTACTAAAAGTCAGTCAGGAATTACAATTGTAGAATTTTGGTCAGATTGGAATAAAGAAAATGAATGTTTTTGGTTAGAAGAAATTTCAGATGCTAAGACATTTAGAATAGATTTAGAAAGTGAGACAGCAGAAGAATATAAAATCAAAGTATTACCGACATTAATTGTTTTCAATAATGGAGAGGAGGTGGAAAGATTTGAGGGTAATATAAGTTTTCAATTATGCCCAAGAAGAACACCAAAGAAAGTGCAAAAAGTGATAGATGGTTTAATGATAAATAAATTTTAAGATGTCAATATTAGGCAAAATATTTAGTTCAGGAACGGGAGAGCTTATTAAAAATGTGGGAGATGTGGTTGATAATTTAACAACAACAGATGAAGAAAGATTAGAGGCTAAACAAAAGTTAAAAGATATGATAATGAGTCATGAGGCTCAGATGCAAAAAGAAGTAACAGAAAGATGGAAGTTCGATATGCAAAGTGATTCATGGCTAAGTAAAAACATAAGACCAATGGTTTTAATATTCTTAGTGGTTTCAACTATTGTTTTAATCTTTATTGATGGAGGAGTCATTAGTTTTGTTGTTGAAGCTAATTGGATAAACCTTCTTCAAATTACGTTATTAACAGTCATTGGTGCATATTTCGGTGGAAGGAGTTACGAAAAGGTAAAGAAAAAGTAATATTATTGCAAATGGCTAAAAAAAGAAAATTAGGAAGTACGAATCCTAAATATAATCAGACTAAGCAAGACGAAATAAAAACAAGAAAAGAATTAATTTCAGAAATAAAAGGAGTTAAAATTTATAAAGTATATTTTTTATGACATATAAATATTTTACAACAAAAGAATTTGATTGCAAGTGTAATTGTGGGGACACTAAGAATAATATTGATCCTACATTGATTGAGATGTTAGATGAGGCGAGAGCAATCGCAGACATACCCTTTGTCATTACAAGTGGATATCGGTGTCTTAAACATCCAGAGTCAATTAAGAATCCAACAAGCTCACATATTAAAGGTTTAGCTGTGGACATTAAATGTTCAGAAAGTAAACCAAGAGCAATTATATTAGATGCTCTTGCTCAAGTTGGTTTTCGTAGATTCGGACTGCATAAGGCATTTATCCACGCTGACATAGACGTATTGGATAAGGCCAATCCAGTAATCTGGCTCTATTAATAAAATCAAAAAAAAATGGATAATATATTTAATATAACAATAAGTTTCATAGGAAAATTAACTAATTTAATAATGGCAATGCTATCTCTTGGGATTGTTGCCGAGATATTATATGGAAGCCCTGTATTGGGGATGAGTGTAATGAATAATGTGATGGATGTAATCAATATGCTGGGAGGTAATGGAGTAGTGGGGTTGATAGCGTTAGTCATATTATATCAACTATTGGAAAAGAAGTAGTTTCTATATAATTCAGAGGGGGCATAAAAGCCCCCTTTGTTCTTTTTATGCAAAGTAAATATTCAATTTATACAGATGAGATGTTGGCTCTCTGGAACTCAGGGACTGGTTATACAGCCATAGCAGAAATCTTAATTGAAAAATATAATTTAAATGTCAAAAGCCGTTATCTTAGAAGAACTGTAACATCTATCATCAAAGATTCAATCCCTAATTTTTCTAATGTCAATAATAATTCAGCTCTGGATGAGCATCTACTTGAGAGAGGAATAAATAAAGAAGATGTAATAAGTGTCAAGCACTGGCAAAGCATGGGAGGAGATTTACGCTTCTCTATTGTTACCAAAGAAACGCAAAGAATAAGAGAGAATGAGCTTCTGGAAAAGATTACTGATTTAATAGAAAAACACAATCATTATTATGCTCCTATTATAAGAGAGAAAGAAGCTAATCATTTATTAGTTATCAATCCAGCTGATATTCATATCGGTAAATATGCAAATGAGATAGAAACTGGAGAGGCTTATAATAATGACATTGCCTATGAAAGAGTATTAGAGGGAATTGAGGGACTTATTAATAAAGCAAAAGGTTTTAGCATAGATAGAATTCTTTTTTGTGTAGGGAATGATATTCTACATATTGATAATGTGTATTCAACTACCACTAAGGGTACGTATGTAGAATCGGATGGCAAGTGGTGGGAGCATTTTGAGTTAGCTTTAGAATTATATGTCAAATGTATTGAAAGACTTAGAATTATTGCTCCTGTTGATGTTTTGCATTCAATGAGTAATCATGACTATCAAAGCGGATTCCATTTAGCTCATGCTTTAAAAAGCTGGTTTAGAAAAGATGAAGAGGTGTCCTTTGATATTAGTGTGGCTCACCGAAAGTATTATCAATACGGGTTAAATTTAATCGGCTTAGAGCATGGTGATGGTGCTAAGATGGACAAGCTACCATTACTTATGGCACAGGAAAGACCACAGATGTGGAGTGAAACAAAATACAGGTATTGGTACTTACATCATATACATCATAAGGTAAAACATAAATGGTTGGATGCAAAAGATTTTATAGGTGTTACTGTAGAGTATATGCGTTCACCATCTGGCACAGATAGTTGGCACTCACGCAAAGGATTTTGTGGAGTTCCACGAGCTTGTGAAGGCTTTTTGCATGACAAAAAAAGTGGTCAAGTTGCGAGGCTGGTTCATTATTTTTAATATATTTGCTGGTCGTAATATAATACTTGTTTAAAGTGATTTTCTAAAGATTAGCCCCTGTTTTCGTAGGGGTTTTTCTATTATTAACATTTAGATGTTTATAAGTAAAGGCTAACAATTCTCAACAAGTGTTAAAATGTTTATATGTTTGTCCTGTATTAATCAATTAATAAAATTATGGAAACATTTAATGAAAGTATAGAACTGACTAAGGCTTTGAAAGATGTTGAGAGACTAAGGACATATAATGTCAACTTAAAGCTGGAAGTAATTAAACTAAAAAAAATAATAAGACATATAAAAAATACAACAAATGAAATTAAATAATATTATATCGGACTTAACTGGAATGGCTTTAATCTTTGGCTTCTTATATTTCTTTTTAGGACTTTGCCAACTTGTTGATATGTTGATGCTATGTGGGAGATAAAAAATATTTATGGAGACATAGTTCAAAGGAACTTAACTCTCAGCGAGATGAAAAGATTTAAAAATCAAAACAAAGAAAAAGGCTATACATATAAACTACAAGGGACTTATCCTAAAATTAAAAACTTAATGAAAAAATGGATAGAAAAGAATTATTAAAATTTTACAAGCTTCACAATCTTCAAGAAAAAGATGTGTATAAAGACAGGCGAGGATTTGTTATTATAACAAGATCAGGAATTGAGCAAATTCAGAATCAAAATAATATCAAAGTTGCTTATGAAGTCATAGTATGTCATATAGATAATGTAGTATTAAAAGCAGTAAGTATGAGATATGACAGTAATGCTCAAGAGTTTATTCCTATTATTGAAACTTTTGGGAGTGCTTCAATAAATAATTGTAAGCAACATTTTTTAGTTGAGATAGCTGAAAAGAGAGCTTTGTCCAGATGTATTATTAAGACTATGAAGTGGACTAACATGATGGGAGAAGATGAATTAGAAAACCAGCCTAATGAAACACTTAATAAAATAAAATGAAGATAAGTCAATCAGCTGTAAAGTCTTTTTATGATGAGAACTTTTGCGAGTTAAAATGGGAAAAGCATTTTATAGAGGGATATAGAAGCCGACCAACAGCTGCAATGATTGATGGTTTAGTTTTTGAAGAGTTCACCATTGGAAGCACACGAGATAATGAGAGTTTTATTAGTTTGATTCCAAGATTAAAAAATGGAAACATATCTAAAAGAGAAGCAGACTTAATTTATTTAAGTGAGTTTGCTAAAAAAACAATGAAAGACTTAGATATTAAACTAATTGAAGTTCAGCCAGAATGGGAAACTGACACTTTGATTGGACATCCAGATGCTTTGATTACTTACAAGGGCAATCTTGCAATCATGGATTTAAAATATACAGCAGTCAGAGAAGATGAGTCTTGTCGATGGAATCCTTATGCATGGAGTGATTTGAAATATAAAGATTTTAGACAAGCTCTTCATTATGTTGAGATGTATTATCAGCTATATGACATCTATCTCCCTTTTTTCTATTTAGTTTTTGGCAAAAGTGGATGGGTAAAGTTTATTAGTGTAGATATTACTTCTAATGCTTTAGACGATTACAGAATGTTGCTTGATACTTTTACTAATGATTTAAAAGATTTTGCACCAAAACCGATTAAAAACTACTCAATTTGCAGAAAATGTGAACTTAATTGCACAAAAAGGACAGAAAAGCCGAATGTAATAAATATAGAAATATGAATTATAAAGTAAAATTAATTGATAATGCTTCTAAGATATTATCTGAGATGTATGAAATCCCTATCACAGAATTAATAACTGTTGGTAAAAGAACTAAAGTCATAATGGGAGCAAGAAGGATGTTCATGTTTTATTTAAATAGACATCTTGGAATTAAACATGCTCACATGAAAAAATATATTAAAGGAATTAATCATGCTACAAGCATACATCACTGTAATAAGATGGAGTTTTTATTAAGCATGTCAGATAAAAAAGCATATAGTATGTGTTCAGAAGAGTATAATGAATTTAAATTAAGAATGAAAGAATTTGATTCTGGAAACTCTGTTATAATTGCTATGAAAGAACAGATGATTGAACTACAAGCCCAAATAAATACTTATTATAAAAACCATGATAAAAGGATTTGAGAAAATTACAGCTGAATTAAACCAGCAAGAATTAGAATTAGTCCCAGTTGTTATAAGAGGACTGCAAACAAAACAAGGAAAGGATAGAGCTGTTTCAAGTACAAAGATATGTAAGGCAGTCAATATATCTTCTCCACGCCTTAGGAAAATAATTAATCATATTAGAATAACAAACCAGCTTCCAGCCTTATGTTCATCTTCAAATGGATATTTTGTCGCAACAAATATATATGAGATGCAAGATTATATCATTAGCTTAAAACAAAGAATAAAGGCTCAGGTTGATGTTTTAAACTCTTTAGAACAACAAACAATTCTTTTTGGAGGTACTGGACAAACAACACTATTTGAATAATGGAGAGAGATTTCAAAGGTATATGGATTCCGAAAGAGGTTTGGCTTAATAAAAGTCTTAAATTAATTGAGAAACTTTTTTTAGTTGAGATTGATTCATTAGACAATGAACATGGTTGCTATGCTTCTAATAAATACTTCTCAGAGTTCTTTGGAATAACTAAAGGCAGATGCAGTCAAGTCATTACTAAACTAAATGAAAAAGGATTGGTTGATATTAAATTTAAAAGAGAAGGAAAAGTGATTATATCAAGAATCATTAAGGTGGTTAATAAATTAAATAGGGTGGTTAATGATGATGTGTTACCTATTAAAAAAAATAAAGGGGGGTATTTAAAAAATGATGAAGATAATAATACACTATATAATAATACAGATAATAATAATAATAGATTTAAAAAACCAAAAATTGAAGATATAGAGAGTTATTGCTTAGAAAGAAAAAATAAAATTAATGCAGAAAGATTTTTTAATTATTATGAAAGTAAAGGCTGGATGGTAGGAAAAAACAGAATGAAAAACTGGAAGGCAGCTGTTCGCAACTGGGAAAACATGAGTAAAGAAAAAGGACAAATAGAATCAAAAGTAATGCAAAGGCTAACAAGTCATAATGCAGCTAAACAAATATTAAAGAATATACAAAATGGAAATTAGAAACATTAACAAGAACGATCTGGAATTATTATGCGTTGATATAATTACTCAAGCCTTAGCTGACTTAGGACAAAAAGATAATGATCCAGAGAACAAAGTTATGTTAGCTCAATCATTGGCCAAAGATTTACAAAACAGATATTCCTTTTTTCCAATGGAGGCAGTCAAAATAGCATTTGATAACGGAATAAGAGATACTCAGTTATTCGTTCTAAGTGCTTCTAATTGGTGTAAGTGGTTAAACAAGATGAAGTCTGAGATTTGGGAAGGATGGTATAACTTTGAATGCGGTAATCATCATGTCATTCAGCCTCACATTAGAGATATAATGAGACAACAAAAAACATTATTAGTTGAATATAATAAGAAAAGATTAACTAATTAACAATTAAAAGTTAAAAACTATGGATAAGCATATAGCAAACGATTCTAATAATCCTATAAATTGCACAGATGAACTCAATCTTTGTGGATGTTGTGGTACTGAAAAGCAAAAAGATTCTGATGGATTCGATTATTGTTTTTGGTGTGATAAGTGTTTATGGTGTCAAGAATACTTAGAACAATGCAGCTGCATAGATACAAACAATATTAAATTAATTTTACGAAAATGACAGAAGAACAAATATTATTTTTATTAGCAATATTTTTTAGTATGCTAATAGGTTTTATAATTGGGAGCTTGGCTTGTCTATATGTTATGAAAAATGACACAAAAGAATTAGAAAATGAACTTGATAAATTCAGAGAGCTTTATTTTGATTTATTAGATAGATGGAAAAATAACTATACAAATTATGGAAACAATAAAAGAACTAATTAGATTAATTATAACAACTTGCTTATTACCTTTAATGATTATATTTTTAATAGGCATAACATTTATAGCAATACATGAAGGCATTTGGCACAATAAAGAATGGAAAACTAATTCTTAATAATGAAAGAAGATTCAATGATAATTTGAATATATTTGAAGGCGAGGAGATAGAGATCAAAATTAAAGTAAGAACAAACAACAGATCAAATGAGCAAAACAGTTTATATTGGAAATGGATTAATATTATGAGTGAAGAAACAGGTTTTACAATAGAAGAGATGCACGAATTAGTTAAGTATAAGTTTTTAAAAAGAACATCTATTAATAATAATGGAGTTGAAGAAGTTAAACTTAAAAGCACTACAACTCTATCTGTTAAAGAATTTACAAAATTAATGGATGATGTTTTATATTGGAGTAATAATACTCTAAACATTAATTTACCTACATACGATTAATGAAACTCATAAGCAAAAAACAATCAGTAATTAATAGAGAGCTTAGTAAAGTTTATAAAGAGATAGCTAATGAGAGAGGTCATTACTGTACAGGATGTGGAAGAAATCATCTTGATGTCCCTTTAAGTCATAGTCATATAATACCAAGAAGTAGAAGGCCTGACTTAGTAACAGATAAGAATAACATAACGTATCATTGTTTAGATACTAACGGAAGGCAAGGATGCCACACAATGTGGGAAGGAATAGAAAGAGATAAGTTATTAGATTATCAACGTAACATGGAATATATATTAGAAAACGACACTGAATACTATTTTTTAATAACTGAGAACAATGGAAGATAAACTATTTATAAAAGCAATTACAACATTGATTATTAATAATGCAATGGAAAACTTAGAAGACGTAGCTAATGCACATTATAAGTCTCATGACATAGATTACAACAATAATATGTTTATGCTTGGAATGATAGGTAATGCAATAACAACAGGAAAGGACAAGGCTTATCTATTAGAAATATTGCAAGACTTAGCTGCATTACAGAAAGATGATGAGGAGGATGATTTAATTAGTCAAGCAAAAAATTTAATCTAATGCCTAATCTACCAAAAGCAAAGAAAAGGTCATGGATGCCTAAAAAAGAAAAAAGATATGGACAAACAGATAATAGTTCATTCTATCAATCTAAGCAATGGAGAGCTGTCAGGAAGTGGTATATACAGCATAATCCTTTATGCGAACAATGTCAAAGAGATGGAGGCAAAATAACCTCAGGTAGTTGCGTGGATCACATCAAACCAATTTCAAAGGGTGGTCATAATTTACATGAAAGTAATTTACAAACTTTATGCAACAAGTGTCATGCAAAAAAATCAGCTCAAGAGGGTGTAGAATATAGAAAAGGGATTAAAAATTATAAAAGGGAGGGTATATATAAAAAAAATAATAATAATGATAAGGGGGGGCTGTCAGAATCTTAAAGGCTAATATTCTCCGAAT
>VTLG01007122.1_pt1 | contig 21439 bp, 11 predicted proteins | sample 4694571 | NCBI WGS metagenome assembly VTLG01 (sample SAMN12604809, study PRJNA352737) | marine metagenome | biome: ENVO:00000447; feature: ENVO:00000209|ENVO:00000569|ENVO:01000036; material: ENVO:00002151; isolation source: viral sequences binned using virsorter ... | reverse complement strand
GACTATCAAAGTTACTTACAAGTATCGCGGCATCGCTTACACAAAATCAAAAACTATTTAATTTAATGAAAAAAATTGCACTTGCTCTCGCAGCCACCTCATTCGCGTCTGCACCTGCATTCGCTGGGACTTACTTAAACACTGAAGTTAACAACGGTTACTACGGTTCTGAATATATCGGTAGATCTATTGAACTACATATTGGAGCTGAAGGAACCAAAGGAAATGTTGACTACTATGTACAAGGTGGTCCAGCTTTAGTAGCTGTTGATGGTATCGACGGTACTGAAACTGAGCTATCAGGTAAAGTAGGAGGTACATATAATATCTCTTCAGCTACATCTATTTATGGTGAGTTTGCTGGAGCTACCAATGGTGACTTCGACAACTCATACAACCTAAAAGTTGGAGCTAAGTATAAGTTCTAATGTCACATCAAAACTCTGGCAATCCAGCAAAGCTGACTAGGGTACAACTAGAACAGCACATGAAAGATGAACACCCCGAAGAGAAAAAAGAAGACGATGACTTCCCTCAATCATTAGAGGAAGCATTGTTAGGTGAGTAAATTTAATGAACTCTGGCTAGTAGTCTTTTTGGCTCTAGCCTTCTTCATACATATAGAAGTTCTTCATGTGAACTTCCATAGCAGAGAAGCACCTCAGTGTCGGACTTCTCTGTAATTTGGCTTTTAGCCCCGTACGCGGGATACCTATTAGCCGTCTAGACGGTGGGATAGACCACAAAACCTTTAATTTAATTTGCTAGCAGAGACGATTTATACCTTCAAACATTTTTAAATATAGATAAATGGCACATCAAAATAGTAACGAGCCTTTAGCCGACTTAACGCGTCCTGGCTCGCTGAATGGTGCGTCCGATTCCAGAGCATTACTACTTAAAATTTTCTCTGGAGAGATGTTCAAAGGATTCCAGAACAATGCAATAGCAAGGGATCTTGTGATGAAGCGTACACTTAAAAATGGACGCTCTTTACAGTTCATCTACACAGGTCGCACCACCGCCGAATTCCATGTTCCAGGTCAATCAATACTTGGTAACAGTGATGGCGCACCTCCAGTAGCAGAGAAGACCATAACCTGCGACGATCTACTTATCAGTTCTGCATTCGTGTATGAGCTAGATGAAACACTTGCTCATTATGAGTTACGTGGGGAGATCTCTAAGAAGATTGGTTATGCACTAGCTGAGAAATATGACCGCTTAATCTTTAGAGCCATTACTCGTGGAGCTAGAGCTAAGTCACCTGTAATGAAGTCTAACTTTGAAGAGCCAGGTGGAACTCAGATTCGTGTAGGTACTAACAACGATGCTAATGATGCATACAGCGCAACTGCACTTGTTAATGCTTTCTACGATGCTGCTGCTGCACTAGATGAGAAAGGAGTAAGTTCAGAAGGTCGTGTAGGTGTTCTTAACCCACGTCAGTACTATGAGCTTATCCAACAAGTAGGTGAGAACGGTCTAGTTAACAGAGACTCACAAGGTACATCCCGTCAGAAGGGTAATGGAATTGTGGAGATCGCTGGTATCAAGATCTACAAGTCTATGAATATTCCATTCTTAAGTAAGTATGGTACTAAGTACACACCTGCATCAGGTAATGACGATACTGTAGATACTAACGTAGCTGATCCTGGTAACACAGGTGACTTCGTAGCACCAGGTATTGAGGATGGTCGCAACAGTGTGACTGGAATCAATAATGAGTATGGTCAAGCTTCTAACTTCGCTAATTCTTGTGGATTAATATTCCAGAAAGAAGCAGCTGGTATTGTTGAAGCTGTTGGTCCACAAGTTCAGGTAACTTCTGGAGACGTATCAGTTATTTACCAAGGTGATGTGATCCTTGGTCGTTTAGCAATGGGTGCAGATTATCTTAATCCTGCAGCTGCTGTTGAACTATTTGCTGGTACTGCTACAAAGCCTGCTCAGTTTGGTACTGTTCAGACTGCAACCAACAACGCTGGTTATCAGTAAACAATATTTTATTCACACAATGGGAGGCTTCGGTCTCCCTTTTTTTTATTTATATATCTATGACTACTCCCTCAACAACAGGACTCGATACAGAACTATCCGCAGTGAACTCCATACTGGGAGCTATCGGTCAATCACCAATCACCACCCTTGAATTTGAAAACCCAGAGATTCACTTTGTATATAACTTATTAAAGGAATGCAATCTAGATATTCAATCTGAAGGATGGTCCTTTAATACTGAATTGCATTATAAAATGACACCAGATGCTAATGGACATATAACCATTGGTGATAACATATTACATGTAGATATTAGTGATGAAGATAAAGATAGATTTACAGATGTAGTAAAGAGAGATGGAAGATTATACGACAAAGTAAATCATACAGATGTCTTTACTGAAGATGTCTATTTAGATATTGTATGGCTATTTACTTATACAGATTTACCACAAGTCTTTAGGAGATACGTAGCTTACTGTGCATCAACAAGAGCAGCTACACAGCTAATAGCAAACCCAGAACTCGCTCAATTACTAGGTAGTAAAGAGGCATATGCAAGGTCTATATGCATGGAGTACGAGTGCAATCAAGGTGATCATTCCTATTTAGGTTGGCCACATAAGAGTAACTACAACTCATTTGTTCCTTACAATGCATTGAGAAGATAATGACAACTATTACTCAAACAGTTCCTAATTATATCCAAGGTATATCAGAACAACCAGACGAACTAAAAGCACCTGGACAACTTACAGAAGCAAAGAATGTTATACCTGATATCACTAGAGGATTAATCAAGAGACCAGGTAGTAAGCTTGTTGGAGCTTTAGGAAGTGATGCTACAACTGCAGGTTGTTGGTTCAGTTACTACAGAGATGCAGGTGAGCAGTATATAGGTAAGGTATATAGAGATGGGTCATCTAAGATATGGGATTGTTCTACAGGCAATGTCTCTTCAATAGGTGCTAATTCATACTTGGCACATCAAAATGATGGAGACTTACAGTTCCTAACTATTAACGATAATACCTATGTAACTAATAGAACTAAAACAGTTGCGATGACAGGTACTACAGATGCTAGACCTGATGAGCATTTTGCATATATTGAATTGAAGAAGACTTCTAATGCACGTCAATATGGTTTAAATATTTATGATTCAGATACAACACAAGATGCTTATACAGCTACTAGATTAAATGTTGATACAGGTTATAATGTTTCACATAGTACAGTAAATGATGAGGATGGTAATCCAGTTGTAAGTGGTGAATGTCCAGATATAAGTACACAAGTTTGGTCTTCAAATCCTAGAGGTACTTTAGGTATCGCAGTAGGATCAGGTAATACAGTTAATGTAAATAATAAAAATAATTTAATTTGGAGGTTTACGGTAACTGGTGTATCAGGTCCAAGAGGTGTAAATGCAGATATTTCAAAAGGTATTCACTATAAATGTATTTATCAATATGAAGTAGATATATTACATGGTGGTGAAGGTTGGGAATCTGGAGATAAAATAACGTTTACTCAGGATGGAATTAATTATAGAATTGAAGTATCTAAACATGAGAAAGCTACAGTCAGAGCAAACATAGCTTTAGTAAGACCAGAGCCAACACCATTTGATGCAGAGATGGCAGTTAGTAAAGATGCAATCTTAGGTGCTATCAAAACAGGTATAGGTACAGCACTTGGTAGTGCAGATAATGTTGAGATTATAGGTAATGGTTTATATCTAAAAAGATCATCTGCTTTCAATGTATCTACAACAGAAAATGATCTAATGAATATCATCACTGATAAAGTGAATGATGTAGGTGATCTACCAACTCAATGTAAGCATAATTGTATTGTTAAGATTGAAAATAGTAGTTCAGAAGAAGATGACTACTACTTACAATTTAAAGGTGTTAATAACAAAGATGGTACTGGCTCATGGGTTGAATGTGCAGAACCTGGAAATCCTAAAAGTTTTGATAGTTCAACAATGCCTATAAGGATACAGAGAACTGGCTTTAGTAATGGGGTTGCTACGTTTGCATACAACACACCTTCTTGGACAGATAGGACAGTGGGTGACACGTTAACCAATAAGCAGCCATCATTTGTTGGCAAAAAAATTGACAAGGTTTTATTCTGGAGAAATAGATTAGTATTCTTAGCTCAAGAGAATGCGATATTATCTCAACCTGGTAATTTTGATAACTTCTGGAATGAGTCAGCTTTAACAGTTTCACCAATTGATCGAATAGATATAGCAGCTAGTTCTACATTCCCTACTGATCTAGTAGATGGTATAGAAACCAACTCTGGTCTAATGTTATTTGGTGATAATCAACAGTTCTTACTAACAACAGATAGTGATCTCTTAACACCTGATACAGCTAAGATTAATAGCCTATGTACATATAATTACAATAAGCTTGTACCACCTATCTCACTAGGTACAACGTACGCATTCATAGATAACGCTGGTAAGTACACTCGTTTCTTTGAAATGAATAACATTAGGAGAGAAGGTGAGCCAGAGGTATTAGAGCAAAGTAAAATCATATCTAGATTCTTAGCATCAGACATTGACCGTGTAGCTAACTCAAGAGAGAACTCTTTTGTAATGCTAGGTAAGTCAGGTACTAAAACTATATATGGATATAGGTATTTCAATAGTGGTAGAGAGCGATTACAACAGGCATGGTTTACTTGGGAACTCAGTAATAATCTCCAGTATCACACCATCTTAGATGATGTTTACTATGCAGTATTAAGTGATAACAACTTACTTAGTTTCCCACTAAAGGACACAGCTAATGATCCATCAGTTACAGCTGATAGTGTCTATATGCCAGTACACCTAGATAATTGGGTAGTAGTTAATGCTAGTGCTTTAACCTATAACTCAACAACAAGAAAGACAACGTTCTCTGTTCCAACTGGTATAGATACAAGTAAAGCTTTATCCGTTGTTGATACTACAGCTGGTACTAACTATGCACGTATTGGCACACCTACTTTAGTATCAGGTAATCTAGAACTACCAGGTGATTGGTCATCTAATAATTTATATCTAGGTTATACCTTTGAGATGTCTATCTTATTCCCTAGATTCTTTGTCACCAAAACAGCTAACAATATAACTAAATCAGATGTACATGCATCGTTAGTTATACATAGAGCACAATTAGATCTAGGTTCTACAGGTGTATATACAATTAACCTAAAGCGTAAAGGAAGAGAGGATTATAACGTTGATGTTGAATCTGCATTTGGAGATGAATATGTAGCAGAAACACCTGGATTTGCAATAGAGCAAATTAAATCAGTACCAATATACGATAGGAATATAAACGTCAATCTATATCTTAAATCTACCCATCCATCACCAGCAACACTTTACTCATTGAGTTGGGAAGGAGACTACTCACCTAAATATTATAAACGTGTCTAAATACATTCACCCAATAACATTGGAGGCAGCTAAAGAGGTTGCCTCTAATCTCCGTCCAGATGACCGTAGAGAGGTCGAAGAAGGTCATGGGGATGATCCACTACAAGTATTAACTAACGCAGCCTTAACGACTCCTTGTATGTATTTCACGGTACCTAACGGCAGGACTGCTGGTATGGTAGGCGTGAGTGAAGAAGGAAATATATGGATGCTATGTACACCAGAGATTGAACAATATCCTATTACTGTTGCAAGAGAAGCTAAACGTTTTATCGACAACAGAAAGGAGAAGTTACTTTGGAATATTATTGATAAACGAAACACTGTACATATTAAGTTATTACGTTTTCTAGGTTTTAAGTTCTTACGAGAATTCCCCTATGGACCTAACAAATTACCCTTTATAGAATTTTGTAAATTATGTGTAACCCCATAGCATTAGCGGTTGCTGGTGGAGCGCAAGCCATGGCAGGGAATTATGCAGCTACACAAGTTGCCTCTGCTGACAATAAAAATAAGAAGACTTTACATATGCGTGAACGTGGTAGAGTTATTGGTCAACATTATCAAGACTTAGCTGGTTACTACACAAAAGGTGTAGATGCTGAGGTAGGTGCTGATGCTGAAACTTTAGCTGCTAATCGTGCAAGTAATGAGTTACAAGAACAATTAAATAATGCAGTAGCTGAGTCATTCCAATCAGCTGAAACACAATACGTTGAATCTCAGAAGAATCAAAACTTAGCTAAGTATGCTGAACGTGGTTTTACCAGAGGAATAGTAGCTGCTAAAGGTGCTAGTGGTAGAGCTATATCACGTACACAAGCTGAAGTCAGAGCTAAGAGAGGTAGATTCAGGACTAAAGCAGAAGAGATTGATTTCAGGAAACAGAATGCAATAGATAGAAACTTCCGACTTATAGGCTTAGCACCACAACGAGGAATGATGCCTGCTACACCTGTATGGAATAGAGGACCAAGCAAACTACAACAAGCATTAGGTATAGCTAGTGGTGCGATGAGTGGATACATGATGGGTAAGAGCTTACAAGCACCTCCAACAACGTTACCAACACCAACACCAACACCTACACCACCAACACCTCCAGTGACATTACCGCAGAAGATTATTGTATAATGACACAATCTTATTTCCAACGCTTCCAAGAGGAAGTAAACAGACAGAATAGAGCTAATCAACCTTACGAAAGAAGCCTACAAGCTAATGATAATCAACGTGCGATTGACGCTCGTAATGCAGGTAATGATTTACTAGCTCTATCCAAGTTCTCTACACAGTTAACCAATCATCTGGTAGAGAATCAAAAGAAACAAAACAAAGAAGACTACTTAGAGTATGTCAACAAAGGATATGAACAAGGTTTTGATCAACAAGAAATAGATTCATATCAAGCTGATGTAGATGAATTAAAAGCTGACCGTGAGAACTTTGAAACACAAGCTGGTCAAGCTTTAAAAGACGGACAACCATTTGAAGTAGCAGATGAAATTAGTAACCTATCTGGATGGAAAGCATATGGTCTAGCAGTAGGACAAGCTAAGGCAGCTGCTGATGGATTTGGTGCTTACCTGACAGCTGGTTTACAGGATAGTACTGCTAGTACATTACCTGAAAAGAGAGCTGAGCTAGCGAAACTAAGAACTCGTTATATAGAGGAAAGAGGTTTTGTTGGTATGAATCCTATGCTTCTTAATGAGCATCTATTCCCAGGGTTACGTAAGGCAGAAACAGCTAAGATGAATGAGATCTTAAAGCAAGATCGTATTGATAAATCAGTTGAAAAACGAGAAGCTGCTTTCTTAGAATTTGAAGGTAGTAATGATATAAAAACTGTTATCTTACAACTAGAAAATACAGTTGATTCTCAAGGTAGAATACTAGGTAAGAAAGGAGCTTGGGATGCTATTGAACAACATGTAGAGAATAGAGCTGAGACTGGAAGTATAACCGTAGCTGATCTAAATGAAATGAAAGAGGGAGTACCTTCACATGGTGGTGGTAAAACCTTTGGTGAGTTATACGCAAATAGGTTTGACCTTTGGGAAGAGACTGTAGTTAAAGAGAAGTATGAGAATGAGCAAGATAGAAAGAAACTCTTTACACAGGAGTACGTAACTGCTTTAGCAAAAGAAGAAGAGGAATTAGGTAGACCATTTACTAATGAGGAGAAACTACAAAAGATCAGCGAATGGGATTACGCTAATGGTCCAATGCCAGAAGCATTAAAGAAACTAGTTACAGAAGAACAACAGGATCAGAATGAGGCTGTTAAGCTTTTAAGTTATAAATTAACTAATCAACTACCTATTTATAAAGAGGACTTAAAAGGTATCTATGATCCTAATGTCTACCAAAGATGGGATCAGTTAGCTCAAAATAGTAGTGCTAATGTTCCACCTAAAGATCTACTAGCTCAAGCGGAAGAATCTATTAAAGCAAGGATTGGGAAATACTTAGAAGAAACTGATGCAAATAAAGATAAAAGCCCTAAGTATGTAGCGATAAAACATAATGCAGACAGACTATATAAACTTGAATATGCTAAAGCTATTCAGGTAGAAGAAAGTCCAGATCAAGCTCACCTAACTGCAATAGAAAAAGTAGAAGAAGCAATTTCATTAGGTAAGTTAGATAAGAGGCAATCTGCATCTACTAGTCAAGTACATTCTCGTAATTTAGAAACTGCTAACTACGCTATCTCACAAAACCCAAGTATTATCAACACTCAAATAATTCCAGGTACTGAGCAAACATTAGAGCAAGCAAGATCTAATCCAAAGGAAGTTCCAATGCTTTATAAGCAGATAGCAGCAAAGCATAAGAACATTACACCTCATCAGTTAATGACTTACCAACTAGAGGCAGCTGGTGATAAACCTATACCTAATCAAATAGACGAATTCGTAAGTACATTAGATCCAGTTACTCAACTCTTGTTGAAATTCCATGCAACTAATCCAAGAGTTAGGAGAGCTATTATTAAAGGTACTTATAATGACGGAGAACTTACGTATAACGAAGTCGAGCATTTAATGCCAGAACTTCTTGAGAATGTAAATACAACGATTCCAGAGATTAAGCAAGATACACAACAACCAGAATATACTACTGCTATCGGTAGATAAATATTAACTAATAACATTACTAAGGTAATAATATGTATTCAGGATTCGATCCGAATTCTATAGACACTGATGCTGCTTTACAGGCTGCTGATGAAACTGCTCAGTATATAGAAGATGAAGAAAACGAACGTGCTCTACGTGAGCAACAAGTTAATCAACTAATGAGTGAAGAAGAGCAAGCTAAGGCTGCTCAAAAAGATCCTCGTAATAAAGAAGGTGGTGGTGGTTTCAAAGGTGTTGTCAAAGAATTTCAATCAGCAATAGGAGGTGGTCTACAAGACACGGCTTCATCCCTTGTAACCCTACCTGAACGAGCCATTGATATGTTCAGTGGTGAGATGGAAGAAGAAGGTAAAACAGAAGAAGGATATGGTGCTGAATGGGATGACTGGTTTGTAGACGATGCAAATCCAATTGAAACTAAGACATGGTGGGGTTCAGCTTTACGAAGCCTTACTCACTTTGGAACAATGGCTGCAGCTATTATTCCCGTTGCCAGTGCAGCTGGTGTAGGTGCTGCAACAACAGTTGTAGGTGGTCTTGTTAGAGGTGCAGCGATTGGTGCATTATCTGACTTAGGTTCTAAATACTCACAAGAAGACAATGGTTTAGCAATCTTAAGGGATCGCTTTAACTTTATTGATACACCACTATCTACTAAAGATACTGATCACCCTGCAATGAAGACATTAAAGAATGTCGTTGAGGGTATGGGTATTGGTGCGGTATTTGATGGTGCCTCAATACTACTTGGAAAAGGAGTTAGAAAAGTTAGACCTGGTAAGAAGGGTCAAACTATTGTTGAAGATGGAGTAGCTGATGAAGTTGCTAAGGCAGAAATAAGAGCTACTAGTGTTAAAGAGCAAACTGTTGAGAAAGCTAAAATCCAATATCAAGAAGATATAGAAAGGATGTCTAAAGCTCAATTAATTGAAAAAATAAAAGAGGAGTTTCCTAAAGTATCACCTGAAAAACAAGAAGAACTTCTTCAAAAATTTAACATTAGTCGTGAATCTTTAGATGGACCATTACCTAAATCTCAATATGGTGCTTATAAAAACAAACCAATATCAGACCCTTGGCAAGCTGCACCTACATCTAATGGTAAGCCATTTGACGTAAAGCAACAGCTATCAAGAACTAGAAAAGAATGGGGAGCTGAGATGGGGTCTACGGACTCATTAACAACTCCAGTCCAACTAGAACGTACTGCTATGTCTAGTGGTATGGCTGAGGATCACTTGAAAGAAGTGATGGGTGAGTTTATGACTGATGCCAGAGTACAAACTGAAATAGCAGCTGCTAAGAAAGCAGGTAGAAGTCTAAAAGATGTATGGGGTGAATCTATTGAAACAGCACAGAAGATCTTTGAAGGTAGAAATACAAGTGATTTAACACCTGATGAATTCTGGTCTGAACTAAATAAAGGTAAAACAGTTCTAGGTAAAGGTACTCCAGATGAAATGGAGATCATTAGCTCATCAAATGTTGTAGCAGCTGACTTAGTTATCGGATCTCTTATGAGAGAGATGAGAGATATGGGTGTAGCTGGTAGAGAATTATTTGATATAGCTGATGTGGCTGATATAGATGGACCTGCTAAAGCAATGTACGACAAGATCATTGCTGGTTTAACTCAGGTTAAGTTATCTAAGATGACTCAATCTGCAGAGTTTGCTTCATTAGGTGCAGGTAAAACAAGAAAGAAAGCTATACATGAGGCTGTTGATGCTCAAGTACAAGAATCAATTGATGGATTTAGATTAGCTTTAAAGGTAGCTGGTAATGATCCTGATGACGGTTTATTCAGAGCTATCTTTGAAACCATCTCTATGACGAATGAGATACAAAACCTAACAGACTTTGATAATTGGATTCGTAAGAAGTTAAAAGGTGGAGAGTTTAACGGTAGACCTAAGACTGGTGTTCTTATTAAAGAACTACAGGGTGTCATGATCAATAGTGTTCTAAGTGGACCTAAGACATCTGCTCGAGCGATCATGGGTACAGGAACAGCTACTTTCCTAAGACCTTTATCTACTGCATTAGGTGCAACCTTAAGTGGTGATGCTGCTACTAAACGATCTTCGTTAGCAGCTATGAATGCAATAGTTGAATCAATACCAGAGGCTTGGACATTATTTAAAACAAAGTTAAATTCTTATTGGTCTGGTGATATAGCTCAGGTTAACTCAAGATTCTCCGAATACACCAAAGGAGATGAACAGTGGGCTATGTTTGGTGATTGGATTGAGAATAGTGGTAGAGCAAATCTAGGAGATAAGGCTGCTTACTATCTAGCAAACATGGCTAGATCCATGAATGACAATAAGTTTCTTACTTATTCAACCAAGATCATGGCAGCAACTGATGATACTTTTGGGTATCTACTGTCAAGAGCTAAGGGTAGAGAAAGAGCAATGCGTGAAGCAATGACTCTTTTTAATAAAGGTGAGATAACAGAGATCACTCCACAACTACTAAAAGAATCAGAAGATAGATTTCTTGGTGAAATATTAGATGCTGATGGAAACATAACTGATGCTGCTACTTTATTCGCTAAGAAAGAAGCTACCTTAACTACTGATTTAACTGGTTTCTCTAAAGGACTTAATCAAGTATTTGAATCTGCACCATGGGCTAAACCATTCTTCTTATTTGCTAGAACAGGTGTCAATGGTCTTGCATTAACTGCTAAACATACTCCAGGTTTTAACTTCTTAGTTAAAGAGTGGAATGATATAGCTTTTGCTAATCCAGATAACTTACAAAATGTTCTTAAGTATGGTATTGAAACTGCTGAGGAATTAGCTAATGCTAAAGCACTTCAGAAGGGAAGATTAGCTATCGGATCTGGAGTCATAACAATGGCTTCTACAGCATTCATGAGTGGCAATCTAACTGGTAATGGACCTACAGATAGGAAGCAAAGACAACTATGGATAGATGCAGGTTATCAACCTAGAAGTATCAAGATAGGTGGTGTATGGGTTAATTACGATTCATTTGAACCATTTAATCTAATACTATCAACCATTGCTGATGTTGGAGATCATAGTCAGTTAATGGGTGAGGAATGGACTGAGAAACAACTCCTAAAGACAGCTGTTGTTATGGCTCAGGGTGTTTCTAGTAAGTCATATCTAGCTGGTATGCAACAGTTTGTAGACTTATTTGCTGGTCAACCTGGACAAGCAGAAAGGATTGTCGCTGGTTTATTAAACAATCAAATACCTCTATCTTCACTTAGGAATGAACTAGGTAAACTATTTAACCCTCATATGAAGGAGTTAAATGCTGGTATAGGTGATGCAATTAGAAATCGAAATCTAATTACTGAACACTTAGCAACAGATGAAGTACCCACTAAGTACGACATGTTGAATGGTAGACCAATAAGAGATTGGGATTTCCCAACTCGTATGTTTAATATGTTCTCACCATTTAGTATTAACCTAGATCAAGGACCAGGAAGAAAGTTATTATTTGATAGTAAATATGATTTACGTCTATCAACATACTCCTCACCAGATGGAGTTGATTTAAGTAAGTCAGCTAATGTTAGATCTCTATATCAAAAAGCTATAGGTGATAAGAACTTAGAATTAAAACTAGATAAGTTAGCAAAGGATCCAAAGATCTTAAATTCTATCGCTGAAATGCAAGCTGATTTAGCTGCAGGTAGAAGAGAGATGGATCCAATGAAAGCCTACTTCCATAATAAAAAGATCAAACTACTATTTGATAAAGCACGTAAACAAGCGTGGGCGAATATCAAACATCTACCTGAAGTTCAAGAACTAATTGAACAAGAACTAGAACTAGATTTACAAAACATTAGATCCTTAAATGAAACAACCAGAGTTCAGCAAGAACTCGAACCTGTGTTGAATTTATATAAGTAAAAGAAATGTTTATTGAAATGAATTTATTCCAAAATAATAATGACTATAGAAACAATACCAACAACATTAACACGACATAATGGAACGGGTTCTCAAACAGCTTTTACTTACTCGTTCACACCAATAGAAGCTGATGATGTATTTGTATATGTATGGAATACCTCTACCGATAGTTGGGATCTTAAAACAGTAACCACTCACTATACACATAATACAAATACAAAAACTATTACATTTGGTAGTGCTCCTGCTAGTGGAACTAAGAATGTTCTTATCACTAGAAAAACAGACATTACTAACCCAAGGGTTGATTATGTAGCAGGTAGCTCAATCAGATCACAAGATCTAGATAATAACCAAACACAGGTTTTAAATGCTCTACAGGAAAGAGCACAGTTAGATATTCAATCACCTGAACTACACGGTAACTTAGATATGAATTCTAAGAAGATTACCGAGGTAGGTACACCAACAGCTGGTACAGATGCAGCTACTAAAAGTTATGTAGATAACAAAGTTGACTCAACTATTGGAACTCTTACATTCGCAGGTGATACAGCACCATCTAATCCTACGTCTGGTGATAGGTGGTTTGATACATCATTAGGTAGAAGCTTTGTTTATTACAACGATCCCACTGGTGATTCATATTGGGTAGATGCTGCACCACAACTTGATAGTTCTACGAGTGGCTCTAACTACACACTACCTGCAGCTACTGCTAGTAGTTTAGGTGGTATAAAGGTAGGTACTAATTTATCTATTGTTAACGGTGTCTTATCTGCAGCTGGTACAAGCGGTGTTGCTGATGGAGACAAAGGAGAAGTAACAGTATCTAATAGTGGTGGTACATGGAATATAAACAACAGTGCGATCACCTCAGCTAAGATACAGAACGGTTCCATAGCTAATGAGGATCTTGCCGGAAGTATTCAAGGTACTAAGTTATTAGAATCAACAATAACAGAAACACAATTAGCTACAAATAGTGTTGGATCAAGTGAGCTAAAGGACAATGCGGTTGATACTAATGCTGTACAAAACGATGCAGTCACATATGACAAGATTCAAAATGGTACACAGAGTAATCGTGTTTTAAAAACTACAGCTAATGGATCAGTTAGTGAATCACTTGTTACTGCAGATTTACTTGATTCAAATGCAGTCACTAATGCAAAAGTAGCTGATGATGCTATTGGAGTTGCTGAACTTTCAGCTACAGGTACTGCAAGTAATACAACTTACCTAAGAGGTGATAACACTTGGGCTACAGTTAGTGGATCAGGTGGTGTATCTGATGGTGATAAAGGTGATATTACTGTATCTTCATCTGGTGCAGCTTGGACTATAGATAACAATGCGGTAACTACTGCAAAGATAAATAATAGTGCTGTTACCAATGATAAATTAGCTGGAAGCATACAAGGTACTAAGTTAACTAGTGGAACAATCACATCAACTCAATTAGGTAGTGATTCAGTAATTCAATCTAAAATTGCTGATGAGGCTGTTGATGAAGCAAGGCTACAAATAAGTAATGCAGGTACTAACGGTCAGGTATTAAGTAAGTCTAGTAATACTGGTGGTTTAACATGGGTTAATGCTGGTGTTGGTAGTGTAACAAGTGTTGGATCAGGTACTGGTTTAACAGGTGGTCCTATCACAGGTTCAGGTACTTTGAATGTTGATGTAGGTACATCAGCTTCTAAAATTGTTCAGTTAGATGGAAATGCAAAATTACCAGCTGTAGATGGTTCTGCTTTAACAAGTTTAAATGCTACTAATATAACTAGTGGGACTTTAAACTCAGCACGTCTACCTAGTGACCTATTAACAACAACTAGTCAGATAAGTGATTTATCAGGTGTAACGATTAGTTCAGCAACATCTGGACAAGTACTTAAATATAATGGATCTGCCTGGATTAATGGTGTAGATAACGGTGGTGAGGCTGCATTTGTAAGCGTAACTGATAATAGTGTTTCAACATCAAACTCAGCATCAGCTAATACTACTGCTTTAAATAGTTTAATCTCTAGTATGTCTACTGGAGGTTATATATACTTTCCAGCTGGTACTTATAATTTTGATGGAACTATCAACCTAGCATCTAATATTACTCTGGTAGGTGATGGACAAGGAGCTTCTATAATTAAGAATACTAGTTCGAGTAATGACGTTTTAACTGTTGGTTCTCATATAAATATTGTTATCAGAGATCTAAAAATAGTAGGTAATGATAACGGTAAAGGAATATACGTTAATGGTGGTAACTCTGGTCATTTAATAATGGAACGAGTTCACATGACAGATTGCAAAATAGCTTGTGAATTCAAGAGTTTATCACGTATAACTATGAGAGATGTTGACATACGTGATTTTCCAAACTCCTCTGGTACAATAGGTATAAAACTTGATGCTGATTCTAGCGGTGGATCATTAAGACAAGATCAACTCAGATTTGAAAATGTTATTGTTGAGGGACTAATTAGCGGCTCTGCTCATGCACATTGTGTAGGGTTTACTGCAACAGGATTTTGTAACTCAATATGGATGAATCATTGTTCATTCATACGTTGTCATGATGGTGTAGTATTTGAATCTGGATTAGGTAATGTAGCATCAGATAATAATAATAGAGCACCTGGCTCATTCCATAGACTTATTGCTTGTGATGTAGATGGTAATAGTGGCGATGGTATAAAAGTAGAAGGTGGTAGTTTTATTTGGATTGATGATGTCTATGCAAGTTCATGTACAGGTCAAGGAATCAGTGTAGCTAGTGGTTTCAAGGGGATCTTAAGAATTAATGATCCTGACTGTAGAGGTAATGGTCAGAATGGTATTCAAATAAATAGTACTGATCATGCAAAGATAATGATCAATAGCCCACACTGTGCTCAAAACTCAAGTAATAGTGGAATACAGATGGCTACAAACGTTGATAACGTAACCATCATGGGTGGTCAATGTGGTGGTGGTACCCTTGGTCAACATAGTAATGGTAACCAAGCTCACGGTATTCTAGTTAACTCTACTGGACATTCAAATATAATTATTCATGGAGTAGATGTTAGAAACAATACTAGTGGAGGCATAAGTTGGGGTAATAGCTCTAACGCAAGTGGTGATAATAATTTCATAACTTCATGTATTGGCTACAACACAGGACAATCCACACAACCATATAACCCATAAACATATCTCATGGCTTTAGACTTTCCAGCTTCACCGTCGCATGGTGATACATATCAAGCAAGTAATGGGATTCAATACTTGTATGATTCAGCAAAGAATCAGTGGAAATCCCAAGGTAGTTATACATCTGGCTCAATTGATGCACAAAAGATAGATGACTTAGATAGTCAATTTAATGGCTCAACTACTACATTTAACTTAGCGTCAAGTGGTCAATCTATAAAACCACAAACTGCACAAGCAGTTTTAATAACAATAAATGGTGCTGTACAAGAACCTGATGTTGATTATACCGTTAGTTCTACTGGCGGTACAATTACATTTACTACTGCACCTACTAATGGTCAAAAGTTTATAGGTATAGCCTATACACGTTTACCAGTTGGTTCTGCCTCTGCTTTACCAACAAGCGGTGGAACGATGTCAGGAAATATAACCTTTAATTCCTCACAGACATTCCCTGTTAGTGGTATTCAAGATGGTAATACTTCACAAGAAGGTGTTGTACAACTTGATAGTAGTACTAATAGTTCTAGTGAAATTAAAGCAGCTACATCAAAAGCTGTTAAAGACTCTTATGATTTAGCTAACGCAGCTCTACCTAAGAGTGGTGGTACTATGACTGGTGCTATTACACACCATTCAAGTCAAACATTTGATGCTGCAAAAATAACTAGTGGATCATTACCAGCTGCCAGAATTGGTGCTGTTATAGATACAACCAAGCTCACAGGTGCAACAGTTGTAACTAACTCAGAACATTCAGGATCTACACCTAACGATACTAGTTTCTTTACTACATCAGCTTCTGATGCTAGATACTTCAGACAAGATAATTCTGAAACTATATCAAGTGGTGATACATGGAGTAGTAATAATGATCGTATAGCTACTACAGCAGCAATTGATGCACGTATAACAGACTTAGTAGATGACGTTGGTGGGTTTGTCCCAATAGCAAATGAAACTTCTTTCCCTACTGCTAACCCTGATGTTAATAATGGTGCTGGTACTCTGGTATCCATCAAGGAAATTGCCTCAACTCAAACACCAAGTGGAGGAACAGTCACAATTGCTAATGGTGCAGGCTCAGGAAATACAGTCACTATTACAGGCTGTGGAAGCACTGCGCTTACAGCAGGGTATGGAGTTATTGTGGAGACAACCACTACCTTACATACCTATACTTTCCATCGTTTAACACCCAAAGCAACAGAAGTAACAACTGTAGCAACAACAGTTTCACCTAATATTGCAAATATAAATACTGTTGCTAATAACATCTCTAGTGTTAATGACTTTGCTGCACGTTATCGAGTAGCTAGTTCAGCACCTAGTAGTAATAATGATGAAGGAGATTTATATTTCGATACTACTGGTAATGAGTTAAAGGTATATAACGGAAGTGCTTGGCAAGGTGGTGTAACAGCTACAGGAAACTTAGTATCTAAATCAGGAGATACATTTACTGGTGACGTTATTATAGATAATGGTCGAGTAATTAAATTCTCTGAGACTGATGCTAATGGTTCACATTATATTGGATTAAAAGCACCTGATTCTGTAACAGCAGATGTCACCTTAACCTTACCTGATGGACAAGGTACAAGTGGTCAAGTCTTACAATCTCAAGGTAATGGATTAACAGTATGGACTACACCAGTTGAGCTTTTAGATGAAGACGATATGGCTACTAATAGTGCTACTAAAGCACCTAGCCAACAGTCAGTTAAAGCTTACGTAGATCCAAAGGCACCTAAAGCTAGTCCTACATTTACAGGAACAGTTAATGCAGCTGATCTTGTACTAACTGGGGATCTTACTGTTAATGGTACAACTACTACAATCAACTCAACTACTCTTAGTGTAGATGATAAGAATATTGAATTAGGTAGTGTAAGTACCCCTACAGATACAACTGCTCAGGGTGGTGGTATTACCTTGAAAGGTGCAACAGATAAAGAATGGAGCTGGGGTTCACAACACGGTACTGGTGGCTCTTGGATTAGTAATCAGAATGTATTTGTACCAGATAATAAAAGGTTTATTGCAGGTTCTGGAGATGATATTAGTATTTATCATGACTCATCAAATGCTGGTGCAAGGATTGAAAATGCCACAGGTCAGCTACATATAACAAACACAACAGCTAACAGTATAAGATTAAGAACTAATAATGCTGATGCGATAACTATTAGCGGCACACAAAACTGCACTTTTGCAGGTGGTATAAATGCTGACTATACAAGCTTGGCAGATGATAAAAAAGCTTATTTTGGAACGGGTAATGACCTTGAAATCTACCACACAGGCTCTGACTCACGAATCATTAATACTCATGCAGGTGATTTAAAAATTAGAAGTCAGTCGTTAAAGTTAGAAACTACTGATGCACAAGAATATATTAGATGTACCGCAGATCAAGACGTAAAATTATTCTATGACAATGTACAAAAGTTAAACACAACTAGTTCTGGCGTTACGGTAACTGGAACGGTATCAGACAGCAAAGGCAACCTTCGTTCTGTACCCTATGTTGCTAAAACCTCCTCTTACACTTTAGTTGCTGCTGATGCTGGACAAGCTATTTCAAGTAATTCAGGAGGATGGACAATCCCCAATAATGTAATGTCTGCTGGTGACGTAGTGACTCTTATTAATGTTAGTAGTGGTGATTTAACAATTGAAAAAGGAGATGGATTAAATATGTACTTTGCTAATGACGCATCAAACACAGACCGTACTCTTGCTACTAGAGGAGTGGCTACAATCTACTTCCTGAGTGGTGGTGGTGCTTCTATTACAGGTGCGGGGTTGACATAATATGCCAATACAACAAATGCTTTTAGGTGTAGGTGCAGTTGCTACGAAGACCTACGTTGACGACATTTTCAGCACATATGTCTATGAAGGAGACGGTACTACAAGTCATCAAATTGTAAATGGACTTGATCTTGCCACTCATGGTGGTTTGATATGGGGTAAAGAAAGAGGTAATTCAGGTTCTCATTATCAATTTGATACGGTAAGAGGTTTAGATAAAAGATTAAAAAGTAATAGTACTAGTCCACAAGAAACTGATACTTTTTATAGCTCAGTTAATTCCAATGGTTATACCATTAATAAAACAACAAGTGTCAATGTAGATGGTAATGACTACGTCTCATGGTCATTCCGCCAAGCACCTGGGTCCTTCACCGTTAAAAAATTTACAGGAAATGGAACTAATCAGACTTTGACGCATGATCTTGGCTGTGTCCCTGGTTGCATTATGTATAAGAATTTAGATGCCACAGCCCATTGGGTCGTATGGCATAGAGGTGTTTCAGACTCATCAGATAAGGGTTTAGCTTTAGATCAAACATGGTCAGAAGATGATGATGTTTATTTTAATGACACTGATCCAACTGCTACTCATTTCACAGTGGGAGCAAAGACTCAGACTAATGGGGATGGAGATGAAATAATTGCCTACCTATTCGCAGGTGGAGAATCTGACGCGGCCACAGCCCGTAGCTTGGATTTCGATGGATCGGGTGATTATTTATCTATTCCTGATAGTAGTGATTTTAATATTGACGGGACTAATTTTACTTTAGAATGTTGGTTTAAAGCTGATGATCTTAGTGGTAATCAAGCAATTGCAGGTCAATGGGAATTAGCAGGAGGTACAGACAGGAATTTTGATTTTTATTTAGTGGGTTCAACTTTATATTTTGAAAATTGCAGGGGATCAACTAATTATTCAGTTACAACAACTGTAGAGGTTGGTCAGTGGTATCACATAGCAGGAGTATTAGATGGTACAACTTTAAAATTATTTGTTAATGGAAATCTTGTTGGCACGACAACTGTTTCAGGAAGTGCAAATAATAGCACTGCAAATTTTGGAATTGGTGGTTATGCCACAGGTACAGCAGACGAGTTTAATGGAAAAATTTCTAATCTACGTTTTGTAAAAGGAACAGCAGTTTATACATCATCATTTAGACCACCAACTGAGCCATTAACAAACATAACCAACACTAAACTTTTATGTTGCAACAATAGTTCTACAACAGGTTCAACCGTAACACCTGGAACGATTACCGCTAATGGCGATCCAACAGCATTGAGTGATAGCCCCTTTGATGACCCTGCTGGTTTTGCCTTTGGAGACAGTAAGGAAGGGATAATCAAGTGCGGTAGTTATGTTGGAAATGGATCAAATACAGGTCCAGAGGTTAATTTAGGTTGGGAGCCTCAGTGGCTCATGGTAAAACGTACAGATAGTGGAGACAAGTGGCCGATATATGACTCAATGAGAGGAATTGTAACAGGAGGGAATGACGCAAGATTATATGCTAACGAAAATAATTCAGAATATACATCAAATGATTATTTTGAATTAACACCTACAGGTTTTAAAATTACTAAAAGCAGTGGTGAAGTCAACGGTAACGGTGGTACTTACGTCTACATTTGTATCAGAAGACCCGATGGATACGTTGGCAAGCCTCCCGAACTTGGTACGGATGTATTCGCTATGGATACGGGATCTGGTAGTGATACTATTCCTAACTTTGATAGCGGATTCCCTGTCGATTGGGGATGGTATCGAAACCCATCAACTGCTTCTAGTATGTGGGTTCCTCTAAGACTAACAGGACCTGTTGAGATGAAAACCAGCGGCAATAATGCCGAATCTTCTTACGCAAGTGCTGTGTTCGATAGTAATGTTGGATGGAGTAAATCTCAATCAAATAACAATACTCAATCATGGATGTGGAAACGCCACGCTGGTTTTGATGTGGTCAACTACGTAGGTAATCAAACTTCAGGTCATCACATAGCACATTCATTAGGTCAAACGCCAGAAATGGTCTGGACAAAGAACAGAGATCAGGTACAACAATGGAGTGTTGGTCATAAAGACTTAAATGGTGGTACTAATCCTTGGGGTTATTATTTAGCCTTAAGCGCTTCACCAAACGAGAAGGAGGATGCTTCTTCAAATTTTTGGGAAGCACCTACTGCCACACATTTTACAGTAGGAAGTGATGCACGAGTAAATAAAAACAATTTTAATTATTTGGCTATTTTATTTAGTTCAGTTAATGGAATAAGTAAGGTTGGTAGTTTTACAGGATCTTCATCAGCACTAACAATAACAACTGGATTCCAGCCCAGATTTATAATCATTAAAAATGCTAGTAGTAATAGCTACGACGATTCAACTGATTGGTTTGTTTTTGATACCACGAGAGGTTGGGCTTCTGGAAATAATGATAAATTGCTTCTGTTAAATGATAATGATGCACAAACAACTGAAGATTGGACAAATCCTACATCAACAGGATTTACCATAAATGCAGATTCTGGTAATCATCTTAATAATGATGGTGACAGATACATATATTATGCACACGCCTAAATGGAAATTCCATCCATAAACTTAGGTAGAGGTAAGCTACCAGATGCTTTAGATATGCCTAGCATCCCTCTAAAGCAACCAACCGCTGAGATGCCAGTCTTCCCACCGATTGTTATACCTCCTAGTAACTTGGAAGCACCAGCGGGGGTAGAATTAGAAGAAGCTCCTAGTGAAGACGAAGAAACAGCACAGATTGAACAACCTACCCTACGTGTACCAGTTATAAAAATAGATCTACCCTTACCTAGTGCAGAAGTCGTAGCTACTGCTACCTATGCAGCTGTTGCAGCTGTAGCCACTACCACCTTAGCTACTCCTTTAT